>Ga0209702_10000051_pt1 | contig 182827 bp, 138 predicted proteins | sample FRY01_FD_187210 | JGI IMG/M metagenome (GOLD analysis project Ga0209702, IMG submission 187210) | Freshwater microbial communities from Lake Fryxell liftoff mats and glacier meltwater in Antarctica - FRY-01 (SPAdes) (version 2) | ecosystem: Environmental > Aquatic > Freshwater > Ice > Glacier...
GTCCGGAGGTTGATAGCGCCTGCGAGGGCAGGGACTCCGAAGCGTGCGGGCGTATAGCCCCGGTAAATGTCGATTCCAGCCAGAGGCCCGAGCGGGATGGTCCCGAGATCGACGGGGGCCCCGTCGGCTCCGCCAAGGGGGATGCTATCGAGGAGCACCATGACCTGCTCGGCGGTCGAGCCCCGCACCGAGACAGTCGAAAAAGCCCCGAGGCCGCCTAGGCGCGTCACGCGCAGGCCGGTCTCGCCCTCGAGCACCTGACCGAGGTCGGTCGCCGCGGCGCGTCGGAGCTGTGCGCGCCCGACTGCGGTATCGGCGTCCGCGCGGGGGCCCTCGATGCGGGTGTGGTGGCCGTCGGGGTCCTCGGCGCTCGCGCGGGAACTGCTCGCAGAGATGATTGCAATCGCGAATATCTGGGCCACGCGAAGGGCGCCAAAACGAACGCCCGCGTACGGCTGGGTGGCCGGGCGCGAGCGCTGGTTCGCCTTCAGGCCCTGGGTCATGCCGCAGTGAGTCGGATACGCCACTCGGCGCCGTCGGTACCATCCATGATGATGATCCCCGCCGTCTCGAGCTCGACACGGATCGCGTCCGCCTCGGCCCACTGCTTTGCTGCGCGCATGGCATCGCGCTCAGTGAGGCGCGCCTCGACGTGGGCGCGGTCGAGCCCCAGCGAGTTCAGGCGCTTGGCCTTCACCTCGTCGAGGAACTCGCGCGTCGGCTGGTTCATGATGCCCGTCGCCGAGGCGATGAGCTCAAAGGCCGCCAGCGCCGGCGCGACGATAGGCGCACCACGTCTCTTGGCTTTTTTGTGGTTGCTGAAGCGGTTGATGGCGCGGACGAGCTCAAAGAGGTGCCCTAGGGCCTGCGATGTGTTGAAGTCCTCGTCCATCGCGGCGTTGAAGCGCTCGGTGAAGCTGCGGCCAAGGGCCAAGCAGTCTCTTGCCTCGGCGCCGAGCTCATTGACGACGGCCTCGGCCTCCTCGATGCCGCCCATCGACTCGGCCAGCTCACGCGCTTCGTAGAGGCGCGAGACCATCGCGAGCGCATCCGGTAGCGCGTCCTCGCCCCAAGGCAGGGGCGATCGATAGTGGTTCTGCAAGTAATAGAGGCGCAGCGCCTGGGCCGGGAAGGCCGCCAGCGCGTCCTGGACGTTGATCACATTATTAAGTGATTTCCCCATCTTCTGGCCAGACGCCATGGTCAAAAGGCCATTGTGGGTCCAGTAGCGCGCGTAGGTCTTGCCGTGGGCGCACTCGCTCTGGGCGATCTCGTTCTCATGGTGCGGGAAGATGAGGTCCAGCCCGCCGCCATGGATGTCGAGGGTCTCGCCGAGATGATTGCAGCTCATCGCAGAGCACTCGATGTGCCAGCCAGGACGACCAGCGCCCCAGGGGCTCTCCCAGTTGGGCTCGCCGGGTTTGACAGCTTTCCAGAGGGCGAAGTCCGCGCCGCTGGCCTTGCCCGAGTCCGAGTCCGAGGAACGCAGCTCTTCGACTTTTTGGCCAGAGAGCTTGCCGTATTCGCTGAAGGTGTCGACGCGAAACCAGACGCTGCCGTCGGCCGCGTAGGCGTGGCCGCGGTCGATTAGCTTGGCGATCATCGCGATGATGTCGGGCATCGATGTCGACACGCGCGGCTCGGCGTCCGGCGAGATGAGCCCAAGCCCGGCCGCGTCCTCATGAAAGGCCGCGATGTAGCGCTCGGCGAGGGCCATCGGGTCCTCGTCGTTGTCTTTGGCGCGGGCGATGATCTTATCGTCGACATCCGTGAAATTACGGACGAATTTGACGTCCCACGCGTTGTGGCGCAGCCAGCGCACGAAGGCGTCAAAGACCACCATCGCGCGCGCATGGCCGACGTGGCAGCGGTCGTACACGGTCATGCCGCATACGTAGAGCTTGATGTGTTCGGGCTCGACGGGGACAAAGGGCTCGGTCGTGCGGGTCAGCGTCGAATAGAGGTGAAATGGGCGGGCGATAGCGCTCATGGCGATGGGGTCTCCAGTCTGTCTCGGTCTGTCTCAGTCGTTGTCGCGTAGGCGGCCACCGGCGAGGGGGAAAGCGAAGTCTTCAACCCTCTTCGCGGAGGTTGAATTCTTTCATTTTGTTCTGCAATGATTTTCGACTGATCATCAGCAGCTGGGCGGCCCGCGTGACGTTGCCACTCGTCTGGTCGAGGGCCTGCACGATGATCTCTTTTTCAAGCTGCGCCGTCGTCTCGCGGACGAGGTCCTTCATCGACACGCGCCCCGTGAGGTCGCGGTCCAGGCGGGTCGAGGTGCCTCCCCCAGCGCCCGCCGGCAGCGAGCCGCCAGAGCGGAGCTCTTCGGGCAAAATGTCGACGCCGATCTCTTCACCTTCGGAAAAGAGCACGAGGCGCTCGAGGACGTTCTCCATCTCGCGGATATTGCCCGGCCAGACGTAGTTCTCGAAGGCGGCGATGGCCTCGGGGGTCAGGCGTTTGACGTTGCGCTTCAAGCGCCCGTTGAAGCGCTGGAGCATAAAGGTCACGAGGAGCGGGATGTCGCTCGTGCGGTCGCGCAGCGGCGGCAGGTGCAGCGGCACGACGTTCAGGCGATAGAAGAGGTCCTCGCGAAAGCGCCCTTCCTCGACTTCGACCGCCAGGTTGCGGTTCGTCGCGGCCACGAGGCGCACATCGACCTTGATCGTCTTTAGGCCACCGACGCGCTCAAAGGCGCTCTCTTGGATGGCGCGCAGCAGCTTGACCTGCATCTCGGGAGAGATCTCACCGATCTCATCGAGAAAGAGGGTGCCCTTGTCCGCGAGTTCGAAGCGGCCGGGTTTTGACGCGATAGCACCCGTAAAGGCGCCCTTTTCGTGGCCGAAGAGCTCGCTCTCGATGAGGGTCTGTGGGATCGCCGCGCAGTTGACGCGGATAAAAGGCCGCGCCCGGCGCGAGGAGTGCTCATGCAGGGCCTGGGCGACGAGCTCTTTACCCGTGCCGGATTCACCGGTCACGAGGACGGTCGTCGGCGTGTCGGCAACTTTTTGCAGGACCGAATAGACGTCGACCATGGGCTTTGACCGTCCGATCATGCCAAAACGGCCGATCGCGCCTCCCTCAGAGCCCACCGCGTCGGGCGGGGCAGGGGATGGCTCGATCGAGTCGAGGTCGGCGAGGGCGGTGTTGACCGCTTTTCGCACGACCGCACGCAACTCGTCGGCGTTAAATGGTTTCGTGACGAAGTCGAAGGCCCCAACCTTCATCGCTTCGACGGCGGTGTCCACCGTGCCGTGCGCGGTTAGGATGATGACCGGGCGTCCGGGGTAGCGCACACCGACCTCGGCGAGGAGCTGCATCCCGTCGATGCCGGGCATCCGGAGGTCACTGAGGATCGCATGGACGTCGCCACCGACGCGGTCGAGGTAGGCGAGGGCCGACATGCCGTCTTCCGCGGTCGCGACCGCATATCCCTCGCGCGCGAGCAGGCCTTGCAGCACCGTGCGCATATTCGGCTCATCATCAACGATCAAGAGTCGGGGAGTGATGGTCATTGTCAACCTCTAGTCATTAAAACATTTTCATTCTGGATCGTCGCAGCGCTTAGCGGCGAAACGCCCATCATGTACGATGACCTCCAAGCGTTCTTGCCCGGAGACGTCGGCCGCGCGTGTCACCACAGCGCCGCCCTCTTTTCGCACGATTGCGTAGCCGCGGTCCAGACTGGCAAGCGGCGACAGGATCGCCAAACGACTTTGGGCCAAAGATAGGCGCCTCTGTCGTGCCTCTAAGTCCCGCGTGCTGGCCCGTTTAAGCGACTCGTCGGCCCTGACGAGCCTCGCCCTCAGGCGCTCAAGGCGCAGCTTCGGTCCCGCGAGCGCCAGCCGATGTCCGATTCGATCGACGCGTAGTCGCTCTCGCTGAAGGCGCCTCTCGGACGCCGCGCCGAGACGCCGTGTGAGCGGCTCGATGCGTTGGGCCGCCTCGCCGAGACGCCGCGCGAGGGCCTCGCTCATGCGCTCGTCCAGCTGGTCGAGCGCGCCCTTTAGCGTATCTAGCTGCGGCACCACCATCGCGGCGGCGGCGGTCGGCGTCGGCGCGGTGGCGTCGGCGACGAGGTCTGTCAGGACCGTGTCGATCTCGTGACCGACCGCAGAGATGACCGGCTTCGGGCACGCCGCGATCGCGCGGACGAGGCCCTCATCATTAAAGGCGTGGAGGTCCTCCGGCGAGCCGCCCCCGCGTGTCACGATGATGACGTCTACCTCGGGGATGTCTTGCAGGCGCCTGACAGCCGCGGCGATCTCGGCGCCGGCGCCCTCGCCTTGGACGCGCGACGCGCACAGGAGGACGTTGACCGGGAAGCGGTCGCTGAGGATCCTGAGGACGTCTTGCAAGGCCGCGCCCTGAGCGGCGGTCACGAGCCCAATCCGGCGTGGCAGTAAGGGCAGGGGGCGCTTCCTCTCGGCCGCAAAGAGCCCCTCGGCCTGGAGTTTTTCTGCCAAGGCCGCCAGCTCGGCGAAGATCGCGCCGCGGCCGATGTCGTGGGCCTCGCTGACGATCAGCTGGTAGCGGCCGTGGGGCGCGTAGATCTGGATGTCGCCGCGCACCGCCAGGTGCTGCCCCGAGTGGATGCGTGTGTGGATGCGGTTCAGCGTCGAGCGCCAGATCGTGCAAGGGATCTGGGCCTCATTATCTTTGAGCACAAAGTATAAGTGCCCATTGGCGAAGCGCTCCGCCGCGACCTCACCCGTGATGAGGACGCTGCGAAAGTCGGCTTCGACTTTGCGCTTGAGCGCCCAGGTGATGGCGCTGACCGACTTGGCCGATTCGAGCCACCGGGGGCCTTGCGTGGGTAGGACCATCGGGCTTGCTTGCCTCAGCGGGCGGGCGGCGTCAACCGTCGTGGTCCGGCGCACCCTAAGACTAATATAAATAAATGATACGCACGACGAGGCCGGCCCGCCGTCCGTCCCCGATGGTTCGGCTCAGTTGCTCTCGATGATCGCGATGGACTGACCGATTTCGCTTGTCTTGACGCCGACGATTGGCCCCATGAGGAGGGGCCCGTAGCGTTCGTCGGGCACGATGTTCGGACAGCAGGACGGTGCATAGCGATAACTCTCGCAGGCCGGGTGCCGCTCGTAGGTCGGCATCGACACCGAGAACGAGCCCTTGGCGTCTACCGCTACGACCGCTCCATCTAAAAGTAGCCGCGGCGGTGGTGGATCGTCATCCCGATTGATGTCCATGAACCACTGCTGATAATCTCTTACATTGCCGATACTTCTCACGTCGCCGGTGACTTGGATATCGTCTGTGCCGCCGACGCCCTGAGGGATGTAAATATCGACATCGTGATAGTCATAAAACATAGTCGGAACGGGGGGGAGATCGACGAAGACCGTGACGCGGCCCCCCCAGCGGCCCTCCGCCCTGACCGTCATTCCGCCTGCCTCGCGCTGCCAGTATTCCAAAGGAAAGACCCCCTGACAGGGCTGGCGATCGATCATGATCCGCGTCGACGCCGTGCCGATAGGGCCGGTCGGGCCGCTGACGGTGACCCAGATGTCCGCGTACCCTTCACCCGAGCCGGCCTGGAGGGTCGCCGTATTTGAAGTGATTGGTATACCACTCACTGGGGCGCCGGCGATCTGAAGAGTCGCCCCCTCGGGTGCCAGCGATTCGATGCCCCAAGTGTAGGTCAGCGGTCCCGGCGGCGCGGTCCCGGCGATCGTCGCGGTCAGGGTCGCGGACTGCTCGACCTCGACGTCTACGGCCGACGCCAAGAGCTCGACCTCGGCCGGGCAGTCGACCGCCATCCGCGCGGTCCGCGGGGGCATCGTCACGGACTTGCCATCCGCGCTGAGGGTGATCGTCGCCGTCACGTGCTGAACGCACGAGGGCGGCGCCGCAGCCGGCGCTTTGTATGTGACCCCATCACGATCCCCACTGGGGACAGAGTGGGTCACCGTCGCCGCACCGTCGATAGTGCCTTCACCGACCAAGGTCCACGCAAAGGACAGCTCACCCCGCGGGGGACGCGGCTGCACGATCGCCGTCACCTCAGCCTCGGCGCCTAGCTCCAAGGCTGCATAGAGAGGCTCGAGCGTCACCTTGAAGGGCCGAACGTCGATCGTGGCCGTGGCCGTCGCGAAGGCCTCTTCGTCGGTCGGTCCGAAGACCTCGACCGTCACCGTCGCCTCGCCGGGCTCAAAGCCGGCCACGAATGCCACGTTGTGGTCAACCTTGCCCTCGACGGTGGCCTCGACCACCGCCTCGCCTTCAAAGGTGCCGGCGACGCCGGTCGTCGTCCAGCGAAAGCGCAGCGTCTCGGGCAGCTCGTCCGCGACGGCTCGCGCCGACAGTGCCAAGCGTCCAAAAGGCTCGACCTCGGACACCCGCGGGTTCAGCAGCACGCCGACCCCGCTGACCGTCACCGTCGCGATCCCGGAGCCTAGCTCGACGCGCTCGGATCCTTGGACCTCATAGACCACGACCTCAACCTCTTCGGCTCCGGGCAACATCGCGTCGTAGATGACTGCCCCGACGCTGCTGGTGATTTCGTCGCCGCGCTTGTGCCCTGACTGCAGGGTCCCGAACTCGCCGGGGGTCGAAAAGCGGTACTCAAATACCCCGTCGTCTGCCCCTGGGATGTTTACGGTCAGGGCCACGATCTGGCCGGGCGCCACGGTCGACGCGGGCGGATCTAGCCGCACGAGGGGCTCCTCGACGTCGATGGTCCAGATATCGGCCTTGTTCGACGCGGTCAGGTCCGCCTCAATGAAGCCCGCGTCTGCGAGTTTTAGCAGCAAGGTCGTTGACGCCGAGACAACCGCAAAGGCCTTCACAGCAGTATACATTTTGCCCTTCACCAGCACCTCGCCAGGCTTCTGGAAGAGTTTTGCGTGCAGGACATCGATGAGCTTGGCCTGCGCGGCGCCACCGCCGATAGCGATGAGCCCGACCTTTGACAAGGAACCTGCGACGCTGGCGGCATGTAGCTCGGTGTCGTCGGTGATCACCCGGATAAAGGCGTCGACGACCTGATCGCCGGCGGGCGTGTTCATCACGTCGACCGCCTGTGAAGGGGGGATAACCATGTGCAATAGAAAAGGTAATAGATAGTCGCGGACGGTAAATTCGATCGACGCCTCGCGCTGGGCGGCCTGCTCATTGGCATCCAGCGCGCCATAATCCCCCTGCTGGCGTCCTGGTCCGACCACCAGCACTCGGTAGCGGGTCTTGTCGGCGCCTTCCACGTTCGGGACCTCGACGACCTCACTCTTTTTCGGGACATAGGCGACGTTTTCGCTCGCGTAGAGCCCGCCTGGCTCCTGGGTGCCGCGGATAATCTGGACAATGGTGCCGGTCACGCCCGGCATCCCGTCGACAGGCAGCACAGTGATGTCGGCCTGTTTAGCGGGTGAGGCCGTCTCGACGCCGTCCTTGAAGGTGGACACTCGCTCGACTATTGCGCGGGCCCGGCGCCGATAGCGGTTCATGACGGCGAAGGCGTTGACGGCGCCGCTCTGGTCGATGCTCATCCCGCTCAGTTCGCTCGCCGGGTTGACCAAAAGGGCGTTCGGCGGCGCATTGGCGCTAAGATCAAGACCGAGGATGGTCTCAATGGCGGCCTCCAACGCCGCGGCGACGGTCGTGTTCTCGGTGGCCGAGAAACCCGTCGGGTCAGCCACGAGGGCGGCGTTAATGGCGCTGGCGACCGCGTCGAGGGGCCGGGCGTCGCCGAGGAGCTCCATCACCTGCACGAGGTGCTCGGCGTCACCGGAGACGCGCGCCGCTCCGAGGGCGTAGAACGCGAGGACCTCGGCCGTGGAGCGCGCGTTGATGACATCATCCGCGCGGCCAAACCAGCCCATGACCACAGGTTTTCCACCCGGCGAGAGGGCGACCGCGAGCTGTCGCGCGCCGACGGCCGTCTCAAGGTAAAAGCCTCCGCTGCTCACGTAGGCCTCGCCAAAGCCATTGATGACTTTTTCCACGGCGACGCCGTTCGGCACCTGCACCTCGCCTTCTTCGAAGTTGAGCTCAAAGGTCACAGGGTCGGCCAGCGGCGGCTCGACGACATCACCGCCCACCACGCCGACGTCGCTCACCACGGCGTCGCCTTCACTGATGTCGCTATCTGGACCGGAGCCGCCACACCCGAACGCGAATACGACCGCACACCAAAGGCCTAGGAGAGCACGCATGACCACCTCTGAATCGTAAAAGAGTGCCCGTATATTAGATGCTTTCATGGCTCGCCGCAAATCCCTTGTGGGCTCCTAAAACACCGAAAATTCACTCATGCGTCGCACGACCAAGGCGTGGGATTCGGCGTCTCAGAGCGGCCCGTCGCCTCGCCACAATCAAGGCATTTGGCCCCCGGAGCCATCAACAACCAACTTACCCGAGGACCATGGCGCCTCGTTGTCTTCCCGGGCTGGCGGCGTCAACCGAACTGGGTTAGACCCCCTTGACGGGAGCAAAAAGACATGACCAAAAAACGCATCGGTATACTCACAGGTGGCGGCGACTCGCCCGGGCTCAACGCGGCCATTCGCGGCGCGACCCTGACGGCGATCCGCAAGTATGACATGGAAGTTTACGGTTTCATTGACGGTTTTAACGCCTTCTTCGAACCCGAGGGCGAGGGCTTCGTCCGCCTCGATGAGACGGCGGTCCAGGACATCCACGCCTTTGGCGGCACCATCCTAGGCACGGCCAGTCGCGGAAATCCGTTCGAGATGATCCTGCGTGACGAAGTCGGGCGCCCCCTCCGCAACGCTGATGGGACCGTGCAGACTCGGGATCGCAGCGGCGAGGCCGCCGCGCGCATCCGGAACATGGGCCTCGATGCCGTCTTGTGCATCGGCGGCGATGGCACGCTGGCGCTAGCCCATGACATGTACCTGCGTCACGGCGTGCCAGTCATTGGTATACCAAAGACCATCGACTTCGACCTCGCCGCGACGGAGGCCACCTTCGGCTTCAAGACCGCGGTTCAGGTCGCCTCCGACGCTCTCGATCGTCTGCGCACGACCGCTGACTCTCATGATCGGGTCCTCATCCTCGAGGTCATGGGACGCTACGCCGGCTGGATCGCCCTTCATGCGGGCCTCGCGGGTGGCGCTCACGCGATCCTGCTGCCTGAGATCCCCTACGACCCGCGCGCTGTCTGGCGTCGCGTCACGACCCGTTTCCGCCGCTCGCGGAAATTCAGCCTCGTCGTCATCTCCGAAGGGGCCAAGCCTATCGACGGTGGCTACGCCGTCGCCGAGACGCGCGAGCACCCCGCCGCGAATGTCGTGCTCGGCGGCGCCGGCGCTCGCCTCCGCCAGGAGCTCGAGGACCTCTATCGCCAAGAGGAGAATAGCGTCATTGAGGCGGGCGGTTATCCCCCCGAAGCCCCAGAGGTCCGCGTCGTCGTGCTCGGCCACATCCAGCGCGGCGGCACCCCTCTGGCCGAGGACCGCATCGTCGCGACGGCCTGCGGCGGTTTCGCTGTCGATCTCGCTGCCTTGGGGCAGTTCGGCACGATGTCCGCGTGGATCGGCCACGGCCCAGTCGGCGTCCCCCTCGCGGACGCGCTGAAGCCGCATTTTGTCGACGCGAACACGACGTCTCTCGTCCGCACCGCGCGCGAGCTCGGGATCTGCCTTGGCGACGAAGTCGACGAGGATTAGCCTCCTCTCCGACGCGCCCAGCCCGCCCGATTCGCTCGCCCAAGGAAGATCCATGTACGACTCAGACCTCGTCCCATCCGCCGTCGACTCTTTGTTGCACCTAGCCCTAGCCGAGGACATCGGTACGGGGGATGTGACGACCATCGCGTGCGTCCCGCCCGAGGCCCACATCGACGCGCGCCTTCTGGCCAAGGAAGACCTCGTGCTGGCCGGCTTGCCGTTCTTCGCCCGCGTCTTTGGTCTCCTCGACAACCGTGTCACGGTCTTTCTGTCCTTCCCTGACGGGACCTTTATACCCGCAGGGACGGTGGTCGCGACCGTCAGTGGACCCGCCCGCAGCGTGCTCACGGGCGAGAGGACGGCGCTCAACCTCCTCCAGCGCCTCTCGGGGACGGCCACCCTCACCCGTCGTTTCGTCGAGGCGATTGATGGCCTGCCCGCCCGCATTGTGGATACCCGCAAGACGACACCCGGGATGCGCTACCTTGAAAAGTATGCCGTCCGAAAAGGGGGCGCCCGCAATCACCGCTTCACCCTCGATTCCGGCGTGATGATTAAAGATAACCACATCGAGGCCTGCGGAAGCTTGACGGCCGCGGTCATGGCGGCTCGCGCTAACGTACCGCATCTCCTAAAGATTGAGGTCGAGTGTACGACCCTCGCCCTCGTCGATGAGGCCATCGCCGCTGAAGCGGACGTCATCCTGCTCGACAACATGTCCACCGAGATGATGCGCGAGGCCGTCCAACGGATCCGCGCTTTGGCGCCGCGCTGCCTCATTGAGGCCTCGGGCGGCCTGTCCCTCGACCGCGTCCGCGAGGTCGCCGAGACTGGGGTTGATCTCCTCAGCGTGGGCGCCCTCACGCACTCCGCGCGCGGTATGGATCTCAGCCTCGAGTTCTGACTCGATGTTTCTTCACGCGCTCGATGAGGCCGAATCGACCAACGATCTGGCGCGCAGCATGGCCCTGGCCGGGGCTCCGCATGGCACGGTGGTGCACGCGACGCGGCAGACTAAGGGCCGCGGCCGCAAACAGCGCGCCTGGTGGTCCCCGGACCGAGGCGCGCTCCTGATGAGCGTCGTCTTGAGGCCGGCCGGTCCCCTCGCGCGCGTGGCGGCGCTGGCGCTGGAGGTTGGTGTGGCGATCGCCGAGCTCCTCGCCGGTTTTGGCGTCGTCGCGGGTGTCAAGTGGCCGAACGACGTCTACGTCGGAGGTGCCAAGATCGCGGGCGTCCTCTGCGAGCTTGTGGAGGACGAGCGCGGGCGCTGGTCGGTGGTTGTTGGCATCGGTTTGAATTGCAACATACCTACAGAGATGTTTCCTTTGGAACTCCAAGGGATCGCGACCAGCCTGCTCGCCGAGATAGGCGGCGTTGTCGACGTGCCGGACGTCGTCGGATCCTTGGCGTCCCTACTCCTAGAGCGCTTCGCGCGGTTCGACAGGTTCGGGCTGGATGTGGACGCGGTCAACGCGGTGTCGCTGATGCGTGATGCGCGAGTTCGCGGCGAGGACGGACGCGAGGGGACCGCGCTTGACGTCGCCTCGTCCGGCGCCCTGCGCGTGACGTGGGATGGTGACGCCGCCGCCAGCGAGGTGCTCGCCGGCGATATCATTAAGCTGGCTCTCTAGTCCTTCGCCGCCGCCTCAACTCTCGGGGCTGTGTTCATCCGCGATCGCGACTAGCGCGTCGCGGATCCAATCCACATCCGCGCGCAGGGCCTCGATATCGACGTCGAGGGTGTCGGTGACTTTGTCCCCGGCACCTCTCTCGATGCGGGCCGCGAGCTGCTGTGCGCTCTCGGCGCCGAAATTGCCGACCGCGCCCTTAAGCTGATGGGCGAGCTGCCGCACCTTGTCGAGGTCCCCCTCCCGCCTCGCGGTGGCGAGGTCAGCGACCTGCTTGGGCGCCGTCCGTCCAAAAATTTCCGATAGTTTTCGAAGAAATCCCGGGTCTCCGCCGGCGAACTCCATGAGGTGCTCCCGATTGAATCGAAGGCTCGTGGCCTCGGGAACGGGGGCCGGGGCCGCGTCTCTCTGTGGCTCCGGTGCCGCTTTTAGGGGCGTGGACGGGGCCAGTTTTGGCAGACTAGGTGGTTGCGCCGGGCTTTGGATCAATGCGGCCTGCTCAAAACGCCGACCAGTTAAGCGACCCAACGTCGAAAAGAGCGTCTCGGGATCGATCGGCTTCGTGATGTGTTCGTCCATCCCGTTGTGGAGGCAACGCGTGCGTTCACTGGCCATCGCGTGAGCCGTGACCGCGATGATGGGCACCCGGACCAGTCCATCGCGAGCCTCCCTGGCTCGCAAGATCTGGGCCGCCTCGTGGCCGTCCATCACCGGCATCTGAATGTCCAAGAGGACAGCGTCGTAGGTCCCGGGGGGATCGGTGAGGAAGCGATCGACGACCTCGGCTCCGTTGTGGGCCATGAACGAGGTGATCCCGCGGAGCTCGAGGAGGCGCTGTAGGTGCAGCTGGGTCACCGCGTTGTCCTCGCCGATGAGGACGTGCGTCTGTCGCCGCCTCCGCAGGGGGTCAATAGTCGGCGGCGCGACGCGCGGCGAGGCCAGCGCGTTGAGCAAATGGGTCGTGGACACCGGCCTGGCGACGCGCGCGATCTGGTCGCCGGAGGAGTCACCCGTGCGCTCATCGTAGGTGGCGCTAATATGGGGGAGAGAGATGATTTTGCATCCCGGCGCCACCTCGTGGCGCGCGAGAAAGGCGTCCAATAGCTTGGTACTCCATATGTCTCCAACGGGCATCTCGGCCGACGCGTCAGGGATAATACAGATGTACTGAAAGTTTCTCCGGGCCCGCTCGGCGTCACGGATTCGGAGAACGGCCTCGTCCAAGCTGCTCGCGGCGGTCGGTACGAGGCGGCGCGCGCTGAGCTGCTCGCAAAAGATCGTGCGCCTAGGCGCATAGGGATCGATGACGAGGATCGAGCGGCCGTCGTAGGTGGCCATCGTTCTCAGGCCGATGTCAGTATCCATGCGCATTGAGACGGCGGGGAGCCTGAAGACGAGACCCTCTTCACCCATCTCGAAGCTCGCCTCCGGGGCGGACGACTGCAGATGCGCGCGGATCTCGGCCGTGAGCGTCGCGAGAGGGTCCGGCGAGAGGACGCCTGCCGTGCCGTCGAGATGAAACCAGGTGACGCGGACCTCGACATAGCGCGATTCGGGCCCCTGTTTTTGCGTGGCCTCGACCATGATCGCTGCGCGCGGTGGCGCGATCTGGCCGAGGGTATCGAGCGCTACCGTGAGAGGTACCGAGAGGATCCAATCTTGGGCCACGGCGCTGACTGTGGCGGTCTCGTCGATGCGGACCAGGACATCGCGCTCAAGTCTCAGTGACACGCCACGCGCGAGCTTTGGAAGCAGCAGCCCGAGTCGCGTCTGGGCCGCTGGCACGACGATCTGAGGGGTAGGATCTCGCTGCGCGAGATGCCCGGCGACCGAGAACATGCCCCGAAGCCGATCGAGCATGTCTCCGGCGGCGCGCATGAGGTCCGGAAAAGCCTCGGCGTGGCTCCTCGCGACCGCGTTCTTCCCAACCGGCCGGATGATGAAACGCCGAAAGAGCTGCTCGAGGGTGCCAAGCTCGTTCTGGCCGGCCTTGACGAGGAGGCGGTGGCTCGCGAGCGCGTCGCCGTGTTCTTCAATGGTCCGCTTGAGCGCCTCCGCCGAGCGCGCCTGCTCGCCCTTGAGCTCGCGTTTAGCCGTCGCCTCGCGGGCCTCCAGCGCCTGGCACCGGAGCTCGGCTCGACCCAGCTCGCGCGCCATGCCGTCGATATCGACCAGCAACGCGTCGAGGTGCTGGTCGACTGAGGCTCGCTCGGCGACCCGCAAGAGGCGCCCTGTCTCGCCGGGCGCCGTCATCGACCGACGACGCGCCCATATGCGGGCCGTAAGTGGTTTCATCTTCCAGAGCTCGACCGCCCGGGTCGCCGCCGCGCCGCCGCCCACGCCCAAAGCCACTGCAAAGGCGACGCTCCACGTGTGTAACCCGAAGCAGACCAAGATGATCATGGCGATCGTTGTCGCCATCGTGCTCGCGAACAAACCAACAAAGGCGACGCGGCTGTGGGTGCTCAGAAGGCGGATATCAAACATCGCTGCCTCCTCGGTCGTCTATGGGGTTCAGAGGGCGCCGAGTTGCGCCTAGACTCCCGACCTTCGCATAGATCCGCCCGCCACGAAAGCGACGCTCGGGGGCCAACTCATGTCAGCCCCCCGGTGCCGAACGATTGACTCAGCGCGCGGTCAGATCCTTGACGCGCACGGTCGTGATCGACGCGCTCTCGCCTGTGTTGTGAAACGACATCACCCAAGGGCCGGCCGTGAGGGTCTCGCCCTCGGCCGCCGTGAGCGTCGCCTTGCTATTCGTCAGCGCGACGACCTCGTCGGCGTCATGGCGCGCGCTCCCCGGGCCAAACCCGTAGGTGTAGGATACGGGCTCGCTGCCTGCTTTGAGCGCGAGCTCAAGCGTCGCCGCCGCGCCACCAGCGCCCGCGGCGGTCGTCACGGTGATCTCGACCGAGGTCGCCCCCTCGGGGATCTCGAAGCTCGCCTGGAGGTAGCCCGGTGTGTAGCCCGGGAAAGGGTTGGGCGAGAACGCGTTGTTGCCTTCGACGCTCAGCGGCGGGCCTCTCACGCCGATACGCGCCGCCGGAAGGACCCGCTTGCAGCCCAAGATCCCCCGCGACTCAAAAGCTGCGCGCGCAGCCGTCTCGGCCTCCGCGCCGACGAGGTCAAGCGCCGCGTCAATCGTCGCGTCCGCCGCGACCTGAAAGTCGCTGGCGTTCGTGAGGCTCAGGACGGCGGTCAGGATCACCCTATCGGCGTCCGTGCCACCGAGCGCCTGGCGAATATCCCAGAGGGCCGTCGAGAAGATCTCAGAGTCGGCATGGACTTGAGCCGTGAGATCGTTGGGACAGGTGCGCGTGTTCTGCATGTCGCGCGACAGGTTGCCATCGCCCCCGCCCAGCGGGAAGCCACACACGGCGAAGGCCCCGAGATCATTGAGCGCGTAGTTGCCAACCGAGCTCTCGCCCGTGATGGCCACCGCAAAATAGTCGGCGTAGGCCTCATTGAGGGCCCCGGGGAGGTTATTGAGCCCCTGCGAATCGGAAAAGACGGCGTTCAGCCGGGTCGCGCCCAAGATGGCGTGGGCGTACTCGTGGTAGATGACCGCGGCATCAAACGAAAAATTGCGCTTGTCGGTCCCTGAAAAGACGATAGCGTCGCCCGTCAGGCCAAAGTCCAAACCGAAGGGCAGCTGGTCGAGCCCCTCCTTCGGGATAAAGGCCGCGTTCGCGATCTTGGCCCACTCGTCACACAGATCGACGTGCGCTTGGACGTTGGTGATCGCGTCGAGGGGTGCATCGCGGTCGGTCAAACCGTGGACATCTTTGAAGTAGTCGTGGATCACCTGCATGTGATGATACATCATGACCTCGGAGAACTCAGCGTCATCGTCACCGACGGCTGCAGGTGCGTTGATGTGCAAGTAAGTGCCATCCTCGCCAGGCAGCGCGAGGGCCTCGGGCACGCAGGTCGTCAACGTCAGCGCGAAGCCACCAAAGTTCAGAGGGACCTCCGAACCGCGGGTGATATCGGCCGTGCAGCTGCGCACGCGTGCGTAGTCCCCGGTGAGTATACCATAGGTCTCCGGGAGGTGCTCGAGCTCAACGACCTGGGTCGCCGGGGTGGTGAGCGGATCGACGCGGTAGACATTGGCCATCGGGCGCGCGGCCGTCGTCGCGTCCGGCGCCTTGGCGTCATCGCCCATGACGTCGGTCGTCGCGTCGCCCGTGGCGTCGGCTGAGGCCTTCTTCGGGTCATCGCTACACGCGGCCACGGAGACAGAGACCAGACCGATGGCGACGAGGCGTTTTAGTGGGTGTTCAAACATTTTCTGCTCCTGGCTTCTTCCGCGCGGCGCGGCCGGCTACGTGATTATTTTCAGCGCTGGTCGACGGGACGAAGCGGCGTGTGCGGTTGGTCGAAGCCAGATCGGCTCTGTGCGACAATCGAGCCATCCGAGGCGTCAACCCACACGACGTAGTGCGACACAAGCGGGATGAGCGCGACGGGCACGCGGTAAGCGAGGTGCCCCTCGTCGGGTCCGACCGCCAAGAAGACCAGCGTCGGCGCGCCGACCTCAGTCACGCCGAAGCGCGTCTTGACGTGGGTCTGGATGGCGCCCAAGGACAGCCGGGCCCCCGACGCATGAAAACGGGCCGGGATCGGGTCCATCCGGAAGTCGACGAGGCGACCGTCGCCGGCAAAACGAGCCGTCGCGGAGTGGCGGTCCAGAGGTACCCCGGCGACGTGGACCGCAAACTGCAAGACCGCGCCGTCGTCGCCGCGGAGGGCCTGCTGTTTTAGCAGCGCCAGAGTCACCTGCGCGGCCTGCGAGCCGTCGAGACCGAAGAGATCCCGGTTCGCCTCAAAGAAGCGCTGGGCGGCGTCGACGTGGTCTCCTGCGGTCGCGAGATTTAGTCGGCGGAGGGCGTGGACGCGGCCCTCACCGTCGGTGCCGACAAGGCTCTGCGGGCCAAATCGCGCCGTGAGCAGGGTCTGGACGTCAGCAGCCACCCGGGTCTTGCCCGTGATGAGGGTCCAAGCCGATCCGGTCGGGACCGTCACCGCTGGTGCGCCAAGCGGATCGCCGCCGGCGAGAGCGCCGGAGGTGCCAGCTGAGAGCAGCGCCGTCGTGACGACGATGATGAGGCTTCCCTTGCGCCCGCGCTGCGAGCTCAGGGTGGGACGAGGGGCGAGCGCAGGCCTCGAAAAGAGACGTGACCACGACAGTTGGCTGATCGACATTCAGTGCTTCCTTTGCTCCGGGTCTACCTTGCGCAAGGCGACTCGTCTGGAGGTGCGAAGGGTAGGGGCCGGCGAGGCGACAATCCACCCCTGCCGAACCGCAGCCCCGTTCTTTTCTCGGAACGCCGTGCGCGGCGCCCTCGGTCTAAGCCGGCTAGCCCGCCCTTTTGGGCGAAGGCTAGCGGTATGGGGGCTCTATTCGCCCGACATCTTGAGGTCGAGATCCGTCTTCATCGAGATGCTCTGCGTCTGCCCGCCGACCTCGACCTCCATGTCGAGCGCGAGGGCCAGGCGGCTCGTAAACGTTTGGGGCAGGACCTTCGTGAACTTGAACGTGCCCTCGCCCGAGCCCTCACCTTTGAGCATCTTCAGCTTCGCGCGGCTGCCGGCAGGCATGCCGGGGGCCTCGACGTATTGCGCATCGGCGGACTGTTTGATTTGATGTGAGACGGTCACAGACTCGCCATCTTTTGTTTTGAGTTCAAACACAGACACCATCCCAAGCTTCATCCCGCTCTGCTCGACGACGCTCGTCACTTGCCATATGGCGCCGACGCCCACCGCCTCTTCCGGGAAGGGCACGGAGATCTGCTGCATCGACTGCTGAAAACTGTCGATGACCTGGCGACTCTCGGCTGGCGCGTTCGGCGGGACCGTGAAGTTCGCGGATTGGACGTTGCCCCGCGCGGTTACGGTCGCGGTGCCGCTCATGCCCTTCATCTTCTGCAGCATGTCGCGCATCGTCTCGACGACCGTCGCGTCGACGCCCGGCCCTGCCCCCTCGCCCACGGTCGCATCGGTCAAATCGAGCTTGTACGAAAAGTCACCCGATTCTTTGTCCACGCTCGTGATGTCGACGCCCATCTTCATAATGAATTGGGGCATCTTGATCGGGATCGTCTGGTCCTGGACCTTCATCTCCATGTCCATGCCCATCGCCATCGTCGCCGTCTCGCTTGAGCCCGCCTCGGGCGCGAAACGCAGCTGGGTGCGTGGCTCGGTGCCGGCGTCGATGAGGACCAAGATGGGTTTGCCGGCGACCGCGTCCGCGAGCAACGCATGCGCCTTGTCCCCGCTGACGACAGGGTCCTCCGCGACCGGCGCCTCAGCCTCTTTGGGGCTTTCTTTGCCGACCTCGACCGTCTTCGGGCCGGGGATGGCTGGCGCGTCCTTTTTGCAACCCGCGCCAACCAACAAGACCGCGGCCGCCATACAAGCGCCAAATGACCCAAAGATTTTCATGAGATACCCCTTCGCGCGTCTCGCGCGGTGTCCGTTCGGCGTATTGATAGGACGGGGGTCACGCTCCGTCAATCGGTCGGTTTTTTGCGCGATCGTCGCTTCGGGTCCCTGTCTTTTGCGGCCTTGGCTGTCGTGGCGCCCGTCACGGCGACCAGCTCAGCGCGGCGGATCAGCTCTTTGGCCGAGATCACACCCTTAAAGCCGTAGCTCCCCTCGATATCGAGCTCGGCGATGGCGCCCTCGACCCCACCGCGCCGCGCCCAGGCGACGATGAGCCCTGGCGGGGCATAGGTCTTGAGGAGCGCGAGGCGCTGCTCGACGTTGCGTTGGCGCCAAGTCCATATAATTTCAACGAACGCTTGCCGCCCATCGGGATGGACCAGACGGAAGTCGGGGGTCAGGACGTCGCGGCCACCGAGATCGAAGACCTCGAGCCCCTCCTCAAGAGTCCAGGGCGTCTTCAGGGTCTCCATCGCCTGGCGCAGCAGCTGCTCCTCAGGGCTCCGCCAGACCCCAGCATCGCGGCGCGGATCATGGGCGACGCGCTCGCCGATGGGGCTGTCTTGCGAGAGCCGAAAGACCGCCGGGACGCCCTTTTTTGCGCCGCGGTGCCACACGACGTCGGCCTCAAGGCTCCATGACTCCGTGCGGGCGATGGCGGGCAGCATCTGCGCGAGCTGAAGCCCGTAGCGACCCGTCTGATGGTGCAACGACAGGGGACCATCCATCCAGAGGCGGAGCGTGTCACCGTCGTGCGTCGCGCGGGCGATCAACCGATGAAACTTCACCGCGCGGAGGATCGCCCGTAATCGTTTGTTGTCCAATGATTTGAATTCAATGCGCGCCTCGCGGGCCCTCAAGAGACAGGCTTGAGCGAGGGCCATATTGTATTTATTCGCTAATTCGACTGCGGCCAGCGGCTTGATGGAGGTCACGCGCTGCTCCTCGCCCCTGTCTGCGAAGAGGCTCGCCTCTAGCTCCGCGACCGTCACGCCCAGCGTGCCCGCCACCTCGGCCATGACGGTCTCGCGCGCCGTGAACCCCTCGCCGCCGCCCGGCCGCACCGGCCACGCTGCGCGCGCCGCCGCGAAGACCGCTCTTCGCGCGTCGGTGGGTGTGATGGCGGCCACAGTGGCGAGCTCGGCGCCGTCCCACACGAGCTTCGCAAACCCTTTGACAAGCAATGGTTCTGGGTGCTCGGCCTCGATATCCGCCAGCGCCTCGCGGATGCTCGCTACTTGCCGGCCGACGGCGTCCGCGAAGACCCCGACGACGCGCTCGGCGAGCGTCATCACCGGCTCTTTGGTCGGGTCGACCCAGCGCGGCAGGACCATCTCTTTGCGCACGGTCGCGCGCACTAAATCAGCGGTAAGCACCGTGGTCCCGCCTCCGGTCTGAGACCGACTCTTCGTTGGTACCGGCCGTGACGACCTCGTAGAGGATGGCCTCCTTGTCGCCGCTCTTGCGCAAGAGGCGGCCGAGGCGCTGGACGTGCTCGCGCACCGTCGCGCTGCCCGCCAGCACGATGCCGACCTGGGCGCCTGGGAGGTCGACCCCCTCGTTGAGGACCTTCGCCGTCACGATGGCCCGCACCTTGCCGCTGTTGAAGTCGGCGAGGGTCTCTTTGCGCTCGGGGCCGGGGGTCTCGTGGGTGAGGGCCGGGATCAGCCACCGCGTCGCGATCGCGTAGACGGTGTCCGTGTCCTGCGTGAAGATCAAGACCTGGTCATCGCGATGTTGGAGTAGCAATGACTCCAACATCTCCAGCTTGTCCCGACATTGCAGCGCGATACGGCGTTGCTCTCGCCACGCGGCGAACGCGTCGCGTCCCTCGCGGGAGCGGGCCGAGAGGGACAAAAAGCGCGACCAGCCGTCCGGGCGGCTCATGCTGATGCGGTGTTGGTCGACGAAGGCCCGGTAGGTCGCGCGTGCCAACTGGTAGGCCTCGACCTCGTCTGGGGCGAGGGCGGCGTGCAGGCGAATCGTCTCGTAGGCGGCGAGGTAGGTGCCGCGTAGGTCTTGAATATCCACCCGAAAGACGGTGGGTCCAATGAGCGTTCTCAAGAGGGTCTCGCCCCCGTCGCTGCGCTCGGGGGTGGCCGTGAGCCCCAACCGGAAGGGCGCGATGAGGCCCTCGGCGGCGAGCTGATAGCTTGGGCCCGGCAGGTGGTGGCACTCGTCGAAGATGACGAGACCGAAGCGGGCGCCGAGGAGCTCGACGTGGAGGTGAGCCGAATCGTAAGTCGTGACGGTGATCGTCTTGATGTCAAACGAGCCACCGCCGACGACGCCGACATCGGGATACTTAAAGTCGGCCTCTAGAAGGTTCGCCCACTGCAGGACGAGGTCGATGGTCGGCGCGACCACGAGGGTCGACCGTTGCACCTGCAACATCGCGAGCTGAGCCACGAAGCTCTTCCCCGATCCCGTCGGCAACACCACGACGCCGCGCCGCCCTTGGGTCTGCCAGGCGTTGAGGGCTTCCTCTTGGTGGGGGTAGGGGACCCGCTGGCGATGGAGGGCGAGCTGCAGCGTCTCGTAGTTTCGGGTCTCGTCCTTGACCTCAAGACCGCTGCGGATGAGGTGCCCGAGGGCCGCGCGATACTGCCGGGCAGGCGCTCTTAGGAGGTCTCCGATCCGTGGATCCGCGGTGAAACCGGTCTCTTTGAGCGCCTCGATGAGCGCGGGCCGCTGGGGCGAGTCGGAGAGCTCCACCACCACAGTCCCGCGATCGTATCGGATATTCGCGCCCATGTACGCCCCTAGACCTCCCGGAAGATGACGCTGCCCTCTGTGAAATCAACGAGATCGACGCGTACCCGCAGATGCGCCCCGGGTCGCCGCCGCCCACGCAGCTGCATCGCCTCGTGCCAACCGAGCATGGTCAGGTCGATGAGGTAGCGGCGCCCGATCTCGCGCAGCACCACGGCGTCGAAGATGCGCTCGTGTTCCTGCTCAAGCCAGCGCAACGCAAAGAGGCGGCGCGACTCGTGGTCCGCCCTCTTCACGCGCGACATGCTCTTCGTGATGTGGGCGATCAGCGCGTCCAGATCGCCCTTGCGGTATGAGGGCTTACCCGTCTCGAGCCAGCTCACGAGCTGCTGATGCATGACGAGATCCGTGTAGCGCCGGATTGGGCTCGTGATCTGGGTATAGGAGGCGACGCCGAGGGTCCAGTGCACGCGCGGATCGGTCGTCAGGAGCGACGGCTTGAGGCGCCGCATGAGGTCATTCTGTTTGACGGGGTCGTCGATACGCCCGGTCTTCGGGTCCGGGGCCTCGGGCAGCTCGTCGGGCTCAGCCTGGCTGCGAAAGAGGCATGGGATCTCGTGGGTCACGCAGAACTTCGCGACCGCGTGGCAGGCCATCACCATCAGCTCGGAGACGAGCTGTCGGGCGCGGCTAAGCGGCGCGCCTATTTTGAGATCAATATTTCCAGATGGCTGGAGCTGATAGTTAATCTCGGGGCGCTGAAAGGTCACCGCCCCGTTGTCGTGGCGCCACTTACGGTGCAAGGTCGACAGGAGCTCAAGCTGCCGGAGGTCCGCGGTGGCGGTCTCGTCGAGGTTTTGGCCCTCGCCCAGCGCTTCCTCGACCGCGTCGTAGGTCAACCGCTGTGTATTCGTCACGAGGGCCCTCGTCACTGTGATGGCTGCGGGCGTGCCGTCGGAGGTGATGGTCGCTGAGATGACGATCGCCGTCCGGGGCTTGCCCGTGAGTAGACTCGCGCCATCATTGGCGATGGTGGGTGGCAGCATCGGGATGCGCTGGTCGGGTAGATAGAGGGTCGTCAGCCTCTCGCGGGCCGCGGCGTCCAGCGGTGACCCCGGGGTGACCCACGCACCGGCGTCGGCGATGAGGACATGCACGCGGCGCGGATCCTCGAGGTCGAGCGCGATGGCGTCGTCGATCTCGGTCGTCTCAATGTCATCAATCGCGTAGGGCCTGAGACCGTCCAAGACGAGGGCCGGGACCGGTGGTGGTGCGCCCACGACGCGCTCGGCCTCGGCCATGAGGGCGGCGTCAAAGGTCACCGGGATGCCGGCTCGCAGCGGGGCGAGGTTTGGGTGTTTAGGCAGGATCCCGAGGTGCACCAAGAGATCTTCCATCTGCCGGGAGATGACCTTCTGGATGGCGTCCGCCCGACAGGTCATAGGCAAGCGGTCGGTCTCGTCCTGCAGCGCGGCTTGGAGGGCCTCAAGCATGTCGTCCGCGAGCCCGACGTGGGGGCTCTCTCGCCCAAGAGCCGCGACGTGAATCAGCGCCTCGGCGAGCTCGGGGTCGGCCTTGAAGATGGCCTCGTGCGCCGCTTTGGGGCTTAGGAGGTTCAGCTCGCCGCGCAGACCGGCGATGACCGAGGGCAGGGTGTCAGCGATGCGGGTATCTCGGAGCCGCCTCTCTTCGCGTTGGCGCAGCGTGTGGGCCACTGTCCCGGAGTGCTCGGGCGTGAACATGCCGTCGCGAACCTTGAAGTACAAACTATCGTCAAAGGCCCCCAGTGCGAGCGCGTAGCCGTTGGCGATATGCGGGGCGAGGTCGGCCAACGCCGCCATCGCATCGGCAGATTGGGCTTCATTGGCGTCGGGTTGGGCTTGAAGTCGCGCATAGAGGGCGGGAAAGTCGATCTCCTCAGCGATCGCCGTGCAGGTCGCGAAGAACGCGTCGAGCTCGGACAGCGCCGTCACTGTCGCCTCGCCGGACCAATACAGGCGCGAGGCGCCGCTCTTTTGTGAGGTCCCGTCGGCGCGACTGAAGTGCACCCGCGCGGCGTCTCGCGTCGTGACAGCGACCGGGCCGAGCGCGCCACGGTCAGCGACGAGCGCGACCTGGGACGGGGGCGAGAATAGCGCGACGACGGAAGGTGGCGTGTGTTCGATCATCGCTAGGAACTGCCACGGCGCGGCGCTTGTCGCAACCGGAAGTCCGCTTTCGGGGGCCCCTTGGAGACCTCGACGAGCGGCCCAAAGCTCAGGGCGGGTGCGGGTTGGACGGATTTTCGGTGAGGTCGTCGCGCCTACCAGTGGGCAGGGTCCTACGCGCTGCCTGTTTCGCCATCGGGGCCGTCGATCCCGTCCGTGTCATCGTCACCGCCAGCCTCTGAAGGGCCCCGCGGTCGCCAGTTTAATAAGGGCTTGCTGCCGTCGATGACGCCCCGAAGCCGCGCGACGAAGCCCGTCTCGCGCCTCTCGACGGTCGCGTTGGATACGGCGGTCCGCATCGCGCGCTCGGATCCGATGAGGACCACTAGCCGCTTGCCACGCGTCACCGCCGTATAAAGTAGGTTTCTCTTCAACATAATAAAATGCTGCGTTGAGACGAGGGAGATGACCGCCGGATACTCGCTGCCCTGGCTCTTGTGGATCGTGATCGCGTAGGCCAGCACCAGGTACTCCGCGCCCTCGCGGTCATAGTTTACGAGGCGATCGTCGACCATGAGGGTCAAGAGCCCCTTGGCGGGGTCGGCGTGGTGCACGTAGCCGATGTCACCATTGAAGACGTTGCGTTCGTAGTCGTTGCGGATCTGCATGACCTTATCGCCCTGCCGAAACGCAAAGCGGCCGGTGGGTTTGTCGCCAAGCGAAAAACCGGCCGCGGTCGTCGGGGCAGGGTTGAGGACCGCCTGGAGGCGGAGATTGAGCGCCTCGACCCCGATCGGTCCAGAGCGCATCGGCGTCAGGATCTGGACGTCGCGCACCGGATCGAGGCCAAAGCGCTGTGGGATACGCTCAGTGATCAGGTGCTCGATGAGACTCACGATACTCTCGGCGTCGTCGCGCGCGACGAAGTAGAAGTCGCTCAGCTCGCTGCCCCCGGTAGCCCCGGGCCTTAAGGCCTCTCCGCGGTTGATCGCGTGGGCCGCGTCGACGATCGCCGACCCTGCGCCCTGCCGAAAGATGTCCGTGAGCCGGGCGACGGGGATCCTGTCGGTCGCGATGATCTCGGTCAGCGGCGCGCCTGGGCCGACCGGCGGGAGCTGGTCGCAGTCGCCGACCAGCAGCAAGCGCGCGCCATTTGGGATGGCACGCACGAGCGCATAGAAGAGGGGCAGGTCCACCATCGACGCCTCATCGATGATGATCACCTCGGCGTCGATAGGATCGTCCTCGTTGCGCTGAAAACTCATCTCGATTGGGTTGAACTCCAATAACCGATGAATGGTCAGCGCGGGCAGGGCCGTGGTCTCGCTCATGCGCTTGGCGGCCCGGCCCGTGGGCGCCGCGAGACACACCTTGCTGGTCCCGTTCGGCATGGCGTCGAGCAGGGTCCTAATAATCGTGGTCTTGCCTGTGCCAGGGCCGCCGGTCACGACCGCCATCGGCTCGGTCAGCGCGGTGGCGACGGCTCTGAGCTGGTTTGGGGCCAGGGTCACGCCGAGGCGCTCGGACGCGACGAGGGCGCGCTGCTCGGCCTCCTGCCGCGTCATCGTCGCGGCGTGTGCGTGCGCGAAGAGGCGCCCGATGTGGTGCGCGGCGCCGCACTCGGCGTCGTAAAGGGCCGCGAGATAGATGCTCGGTTCAGGGTGGTCACGATCCTCAAAGAGCACGAGCGCGCCGGCGCCGACGAGGTCGCCGAGGCCTCTCTCGATAGCGAGACGGTCGCACCGCAAGAGGCCCTCAGCTTTTTCGAGCAGCAGGCCTCGCGGCAAGCGCACGTGGCCGTGGTCTCGCCCTTCGCGCATGACGTGCACAAGCCCGGCGCGGACGCGCTCCGGGTGATCATCGGCGATCTTCATGCCTGACGCGACCTGATCGGCCTTGGCGAAGCCGACGCCGTGCACATCGCGGACGAGGCGGTAGGGGTTTTCCTGCACGAGACGGATCGCGTCGTCACCGTAGCGTCGATAGATGCGGACCGCCAAGCCCCGTGCGATTCCAAGGCCAAGGAGGAACACCAGCGCGTCCTGCGCCCCGCGCCTCTCGCGGACAGCCTGGATAATCGCGGCCGCCTTTTTGGGCCCGAGCCCCGGAACTTCTTTAATACGTTCAGGGGTCTCCGTGATGACCTCGAGGGAGCGTTCGCCAAAGGCCTTCACGATGCGCTCCGCGAGGCGCGGGCCGATGCCGGTGATGAACCCTGATGACAGGTAGGCCTCGAGCCCTTCGCGCGACGCCGGGACGATCTCGTGATGACTCTCGGCCTTGAACTGGCGCCCGAAGCGCGGGTTGGTCTCGAAGCGCCCGCTGATCCGCACGCGCATGCCCTCGGCGATGCCTGGCAACGTACCGACGATGCTGAGCGGCTCGAAACGGCCGGGGATCTGGAGGCTGGCGATCGTCCAAAACGTCTCCGCGTTATGGAAACGGATGTGTTTGACCAACCCGTCGAAGGTCTCGCGGCCGTCCTGATCGCCTGGCGCGGGTTTGGGCGTTCGTGGGTTCATGAACACCCACGATCGCACGGGGCCTTGGACGCCGCAAGGGTCTCCTGCCCGTTGGCTTCAACCCAATTCTGCGCCTGTGGCGCCTCTACATGGATGAGGTTCTTGTCTTGGGGACGCTCAGCGGCTACGTTCCCACCTTAAACACGCCGGAATACGCTGGCCCAGTCCGCAGTTTCGACGACACAACGCCCGAAGGGATCAAATCTCCCATGAACATTTTCAAAAACCTCGCAGTTATCGGCCCGGTGGCGGCGCTTCTTTTCGCTTGCAGTAGCAAGGAAAAAGACGCCGACGTCGCCATCGCCGTGCCCGAGGATGTCGCAAGCGCGGACGTTGACGAACCCGACACCGAGTCCTCGAAGACCGCCGGAATCACCGGCGCGGCGGATGCCGGCGTGGTTGGCGAGTCGCCCGAAGAGCTAAAGGCCCGTCGCGCTGAAGCCCGTCGCAACAAAGCGGGCGAAGCCGGCCACAACCTCCGCGACCGCCGCGCCGAGAGGCTCGCCCAGCATGACGGGGATGACAACGCTTTCGACCCGAAGGCGACAGGACCCCGCGCGATTAAACCCGGCGGCACCTTCTCCAAACCGACCTCGCGCCCAGCCGCGATGCAAGCAGTCGGCGCCGCGGATGTCGTCGCCGTCGCGATCGACGAGTCGCCGGCCGGCGAGACCCCAATCAAGGCCGAGGCTGGCGCGGTCGCCACCTCGCCCGCCGACAAGGCCCCGGTCGACATCGCTCCATTGGCCGTCGGCAATGCCCAAGGCGAGGCCCTGCAGCTTGATCGGATCATGCCCCTCGCCGTGGCGAGTGAGATCCTTGGCAAGGGAAACCTCCGCGACAAGGGCATGCTGCCGGGGATCGCCGCCGCCGGTGGTTATAGCAGCGTCTATTACGACATCAACTCGAAGGACTATGGCGTCGCGCTGCAAATCTGGCGCGATCTCACCCCGCGAGAGACCGAGGATCGTTTCCGCCGGGTCCGCTTGCAGCATCCAAACGCAGACGATGTGCAGTCGCTTAAGCCGCTCAAGGCATTCTATGCGGGCTATTTTGGGATTCAATCCCTGACCTTCGCCCGTCCGGATAAGATGCTGGTCGTGACCCTGTCGTGTGGCGAGGAGCTCTGCGATCACGCCGCGCTCTTAAAGCTCGCGCAGGCCGCGCAGAATCGCCTTTAAAGAGGTCCGTCGCCGGCCGGTTGCGTTTGACAACGTCGACGCGATGGATGACCTTTGACCCTGTGTCGGAAATCGTCAGGGGAGAATCCTTTTGGAATCTACGGTACTTCTCGTAGAGGGCACTGCTGGGCTCATGGATGGGTTCCGCGGCCATCTGCAAGGTCAGTGGGTGTTTGAAGTTCATAGCACTGTGGACTCAGCGACGCTGTGGCTTGAGTCCAATACGCCTGAGCTCGCCGTCCTTGATGTCGACGTTCCCAAGGGATGGAACGTATGTACTCAAATAAAAAAGGCTTTCTCCGACGTCCCGGTGATCGTCGTCTCGCAGCGGTTCGGCCACGAAGTCTTCGTGGAACACCAAAAGCTAGAGACACGGGCTGACGCCTACCACACCCTCCCGCAGGACGAAGAGGCCCTGGGGATGTCGCTTAGCCTCTACGCGACCCGGGTCCCGGACCCTCACCGTGACAAATCGCAGTCGGGCTTTCGCGTCCTGAGCCGCCAACGTCTTCACTCGACGCAGAGCCGTGGCATAGGCCCCCTGCCTGGCACCGATCTCGTCAGCCGTCTCGAGGGCAAGTCCGCGTCACAAGCCCGCGAAATCGAACACCTTCGTCAGACCATCGAGGCTCTCGAGGCCGAGCGCGATGCCGTGCGTGAGAACGCGCATCGTCAAGCGATGCAGCTCATGTCGCTCCAGCCTGGCGCTGAGCCGACTCAGGACCCCGATGTTCTCCCGCTGAAACAGCGGGTCGCCCAGCTGGAAGGCGAGGCGCTGGAGCTCCAAAACCAACTGCACGTCGCCAGTATGGCGACAAAACAGGTCGTAGATCTTAAGGCCGAACGCAAAACGCTCGCAGACGATTTGAACCAAATTCGACTCGAGCGTGAATCCGAACAAGAGCGCGCGGAGGCGCGCTATCGGGCCTCCAAGGCTGGCTACGATGGTCTTGAGGCCGAGCTCGCCAGCCTGAAACGGACCCTCGATAGCCGCGTCGCGGGCTGGGCCGCTGAGCGGCTATCGTTGCAAAAGCAAGTAAGTGTCCTCGACGGGATTCAGGGTGATGATACGCTCCTCGTGTCGGTTGAGAGCCTAGATCTCGACCGCGCCCGGGATGACGCGCGGGATCAAGCCAACGAGGCTGCCGATCAGCTCGCCCTCGCATCAAAGCAGCTCGGGCAGTTAGCCGCCGAGCTGGGTGCCGCACAACGCGAACGGGCCGGACTACGCGCCGAGTCGGCAGAACTAGAGGCGCGCGTGAAGGACCTCACCCAGCGCTTGCAGCGTGCGGAGGGCGATGTTGCCGGCACCCCGGAGTTGCAAAATGGCTTGGTGGCCGCTGTCGAGAGGGCCGAGACCGCCGAGCGCGCCTGGAGCACGGTGAACGCGCGTCTCGAGCAGGCCATGCGCCTCCTCGACGATCGCCAGCACGATCTCGAGCACCTGTCGGTCTCACGCAAAGAGATGGATGCTGCCCTCGCGACCAGCCGCAAGCTCATGCGAGAGTACGCCACTGACGCCGCGCGCAAGGCCGAAGAGCTGCGCGGTGCCGGCGAAAAGACCCGCGCCCTAGAGGCGCAGATCGACGAGTTGGGCAAAAAATACGAGGATGCGAGAGGGGACGCGGCGTTCCAGCGCTCTCTCGTCAATATGCTTGAGACCGAGGTGGCCGTCTTCAAGGCGGCTTCGTCGGCTGGGACGGGTCCGCGCGGGGCCGACCCAGAGAGCGCCGCCATTAAGGAGCGTCTCGCCGAGGCCGGACAGGCGGCCGCGGCGTTTGGCGCGGTTTTTGACGCCACACGGACCGAGCTTGACGCGCTCGTCGGACGCATGGCGCAAGAGTTTCGCGACCTTCAGCTCGGGCTCGAGCGCATCAACTCGCCTCAACCCAAGCCGGCGGCGAACAAAGGTCAGCGCAAAGCGGCGTCCGACACTGATCTGTTGCCGCCGCCACCACCACCACCAGACGACACGCTGGGCACCTTGCACTCACTGACCGAAGGGCAGTGAGTGCAAGGCTTAGTTAGTCAGTCGGCGACGATATGGCCGCTCATCCAGCTCTTCTCGCCCTGCGCCTTGCCGAGCCACACGGAGCCATGGGCGTCGGCCCAGATGGTGCCCTTGGCAGGCAGGACGAGGGGCTTATTGAACCGCGCGGTCATGGCGCGCACGCGTGAGGGGTCGCCGTCTAGGCGCTCTCTGACGTAGGCCTCAAGAGCCCGGCCGGCACTCGAAAAACCGTGCAGGATCACGTTCTTAAAGCCGGACGCACGCGCCGCGGGCTTGAGCCAATGGATGAGGTTGAAGTCGCCAGTCAAGAGCGCGAAATCAAGGCCCGCGCGGTCCGACAGCTCGACGGTTCCGAGCACGGTCAGGCCCTCGGTTGGGATCTCGGGACGCACCCGCGGGTCACGCATCGGGTCGTCCGCACCGGTCGCCTCTTGCGTGTCTCTCGGCGCCGATCGGCCGCCTTTTTTTGGAACGACCGGGAAGAAGTCCACGGTGAGGGCCTCGGGACTCGACGCCGTACCGGTCACGATCCGCTGCGTGAGCCGCGTCTTACGTGGACCGTCATCAATCGCCTCGAGCCAAGCCTCGACCTCAAGGGCCTCGCCTTGCGGCAATGGACCCTTAATCTCCATCCGAAAACCTCCATTTAAGAGCTTGTGGGCGGCGATGGGCAGGCCCTTGAGCGTCGCTGTCTTGAGCGTCTCTATGAGGATCGGAAAGGTCCACTGGGGAAAGAAGTGCGCCGGCACCCGGCCGTCGTAGGCCGCAGGATCCCCGCCGAGATGGGTCACGAAATCCGAGATGAGACCGCTATCGGGGGGCGGCAGCAGCGCATAGTGGTGCCGGCCGGGCGCGAGATCGCTGAGCGCCCCCTCCGATTTGGTGCGGCGAAGAGACACCGCCGACTGCGCCATACCGAAGGCCATTCGACCGAAGGCGCCGATGGTGGGTAGTTGGTATCGCAAGTGTTTTAGGTAGCTCAAGGGAACCCTCCGCGGTTAAGCCTGGTGCGTGCGGCGCGCAGACTAGCACGAAAGCCAAGACCGCGATTGTCAAAGCGCCACGTCCTCACAGACGCATTTGTCACGGGGCAAGCCGGTTTGACAGCCTGTCGATCTGGGGCGATACCAAGGTGAGGGCTAATGCGAAAACACTTCATTCTCGATACCAACATCCTTCTCCACGACCCCGAGGCTATCTTTGGGTTCGCCGACAACGCCGTATGGTTACCCATCGTCGTCATTGAAGAGATTGATTCCTTTAAAAAAGACGGCTCCGAGCTCGGTCGAAACGCCCGCGAGGTCGCGCGCCGTGTGGATGCGCTTCGCGCCCTGGGCTCCCTAGTCGATGGGGTCCCCCTCGATGGCGGTGGGACCCTCTATGTCGGGATGACAGACCGCGAGCTGCCCGCCGGGTTTCACCTGCATCACCAGGCCGACGACCGGATCCTCGCCGTGTGCCTCGAGGTACGCGCGCGCTTTCCCGACGATCCCGTCGCCCTCGTGACCCTCGATACGAACCTTCGTATTCGGGCCAATGTCCTCGATTTGGAGGCGGTCGACTACGACGCTCGCCGCATCACCCTCGAAGATCTCTACCCGCCGGTGCGCACCGTGGATGTCGAAAACGATGATATCACGGAGTTCTTCGACTCGGGGGCGCTGCCGCTGCCCGCGCCTCCGGATGCCAACCCGTTTTACGACAACGAATACCTGATGGCACGCGACGCCCGCGGCTCGACGGCGCTGGTCCGCGCCAACACGACCGCCGGGATGCTCGAGTCGATCTATCAGTTCCGCCAGCCCCTTTGGGGCATCAAGCCTCGCAACCGCGAGCAGCACTTCGCCCTCGACGCCTGTCTACGCGACGATATCCACGTGGTCTGCCTCATCGGCAAGGCGGGCACGGGCAAGACGCTCATCGCGCTCGCGGCCGGGCTCCACATGGTCGCCGACGAAGAGAAGTACAAAAAGCTCCTCGTCTCGCGCCCGATTATCCCGATGGGCAAAGATCTGGGCTACCTGCCGGGCACCATCGAGAGCAAGCTTAAGCCGTGGATGCAGCCCATTCACGACAATATCGAGTTCCTCTTTTCGGCCAATCCGAAGGTCAAAAAGACGCCGAGGGCCGTCGAAGACCTCATCCGGTCGGGCGTCCTTGAGGTCGAGCCGCTGACTTACATCCGCGGTCGCTCCATCGCGCGTCAATACATGATCGTGGACGAGGCCCAAAACCTCACCCCCCATGAGATCAAGACCATCCTGACGCGGGCCGGAGAGGGCACGAAGATCGTCTTTACCGGCGATCCCTTCCAGATCGATAACCCCTACATCGACTCCCTCTCCAATGGCCTCAGCTACTTGATCGAGAAGCTCCGCGGTCAGAAGCTCGCGGCGTCCATCGCGCTGCGCAAGGGCGAGCGTTCACAGCTGGCTGAGCTCGCCGCGAACCTCCTCTGACAGACCGCCCACGGCGGTCGCGTCTCTGCGCGCGGCCGGGCTCACAGACCAAACCGCAAACGATCTTTGTTTGCATCGACCCCTCGTGTCGAGGCATTCTATGCGCCTCGGGCTCCACCACGCGTTGTCCCCCCCCTGTGGCGCCCCCTGATTGAGGACGTAATGAACGAGACATTGAATCCCCGCATCGCGCGGATCTTCTCCCTTGGGCTATTGGCCGGTTTTGCGACCATCAGCATGGCGGTCAACGACGACGGCGCTTGCGGCGGCGGGTCCGTGCCCGCGACCGACACCGTGACCGGCAGCGACGGGACCTCCGACACGTCGGTCGGCCCCCTCCAATGCCGCACCGCCGCTGACTGTGGGGCGTCGTCCAATGCCTCCGACCGCGTCGTCTGCGACGGCGACTGGTCATGCGTCGACAACATGTGCCAGTGGTCCTGCGAACCACCCCCGCCGATGGGTTGCTATGGCGCCGAGGACTGCGGAGCTGGCTTTGAATGCAACGCATCGACCGTCTGCCGTCCTCCGCCCGGCTGTGAAGCCGGCCAAGTGTGCCCCGCCGTCTGCTACGGCGAGTGCGTCCCGACGGGCAGCGAAGATGCGTGCTACAGCAATGATGAGTGTGCTCGCGGCCAGATCTGCGACTTCTCGGATTGCGGCGGGACACCGACGGCGCTGCTCGCTTGTCGCGGCGTCTGCATTGATGAGGTCGTCGAGACCAACTGCACCAGCCAAGACGACTGCCGCGACGACGAGCTGTGCGCCTGCGTGCCGCCGGGCTTCTTCATGCCGAGCGCACGGATGGCTTGCGAGCTCCAGTGCGTCCCGCGTGACGCGCAGTGCTTCAATGATATGGACTGCAAGGCCGGCTACACCTGCCTCGACTTTCAATGCGTCGCCGCGCCGACCGCCTGCTGGAGTAACGATGAGTGCCCGCGCGGCTGGACCTGCGAAGACGACTGCGGCGCCGGCGCCGCAGACCCCGCCGAGGGCGACCGCATCGCGTGCCCCCGCAGCTGCAAGGCTCCGACGACGGGTAGCACCTGCGACGTCGGCGGACCCGAATGTGCAACTGGCGAGCTCTGCGAAGAGACCTGTTGGGTCGAGGTCGCGGACTGCGACTGTGTGCCCGGAAATGATAACTGCGCGTGCCCAGGCTCCCTCGTATGCGTCGCGACCTGCGTCCCCGACGGCGGCTGGGGCGAGTGCACCAGCGACGTGGACTGTGCGCGCGGTGAGGCCTGTGGTTGTGACCCAGACGCGGCCGGCGTGTGCATCCCGACCTGCATGCCGACGGAGACCCCCTACGATTGCAGCTCGGACGCCGATTGCGGTGATGGCTTCTGCCAGATCGAGGTCTGCGAGGCCATGGCCCCCCCGCCGTGCGATGGCGGCGACTGCCGTCCTGCCCCGGCGTCTTGCTGGGGCTACTGCCAGCCCGCCTACGACTGCACCGCGGACTCTGATTGTCGTGAGGGTGGCCGTTGCCGCCTCGACGAGAACGTCTGTGGTTTTGATCCGGCGGCCGGCGAGCCGCTCATGCCGATCGCCTGCCCTGGTTGGTGCACCTATCCAAACGAGAACGCCTGCGGCCCGGACGGCGTCGTCTGCGGCGCCGACGAGATCTGCGAGGAGACCTGGGACTGCGGCACCGGTTCGTCTGAGCGCCGCCCTTGCTGGGCCCGTTATGCGTGCGTTCCGGCCGAAGGTGGCTGTCGCAGCGATGATGACTGCGAGGGCGCCGCGCTCTGCGTCGATGGTGCTTGCGAGGTCCAATACTGCTGGGACGGGGTCTGCCCCGATGGCTACGACTGTAACCCCGGTTGCGGTGCCATCCCCGCCCTTCCGAACGGCCTCGTCGTCTGCCCGATGGTCTGCGAGCCCGCGGCGACCGCCTGCGCAGATGATTGCGATTGCAACATTAACGAGGCCTGCGTCAGCGGGTCCTGTGTGGAGATCGCCGGCGCGAACGCCTGCCGCTGGATTGGCTGCCACGACAGCACCGAATGCGCGGCTGGCCAGGAGTGCGAGGTCATGTGCCCGCTATGCCTGCCCGACAGCCCGTGTCCGCCCTGCCAAGGGACCTGCGTCGGTGGTGCCTCGCAGTGCTACGGTGACGCAGATTGCGCCCGCGGCGAGATCTGCGACTTCTCGGTCGCGCCGTTGCCGGCGGACGCTTGTGACTGTGTCGATTGCAGCTGCGACCCCGCGGCGCGGCCTATGCCGGCCGGTACCTGCGTGGCAGCACCTTAAGGCTTGGTTTGACCGACACTGACGGACAAGGGCCAGCGTTGACCCGCGAGCGATTGCTCGGGGCGGCGCTGGCTCTTTATCAAGAGGGTGGCTGGCAAGGCGCCTCCTTGACGGCCATCGCCAAACGCGTCGGGCTCACGACCGGGGCGATCTATGCGCACTTCAAAGGGAAAAACGAGCTCTTTGTCGAGGTGTGCGCGGCCCAGTTTCGGGTCATGAACCGCGAGCTCCATGATCGCATGGAGGCCGTCGCGACGCCGCTTGACCGCGTCGGTGTCCTCAAGCACTGGTTCTCAGAGCGAGGCGAGAGAGCTGGGGTCCGCCTCATCTATGATCTGTGGCATCAAGCCACCGAATACCCGCGCCTGCGTAAAGCCCTCGACGAGGTCTACGAGGGGATGACCCTTGACGTCGAGCGCAGCATTGAGGCGCAGCTGGGACCTCTCCTCGCTGTGGCCAAGATCTCGGCGCGCACGCTCGCGGTTATCGCGACAGCGATGATGGAGGGGCTCTTGCTCAGGCAGTTTCTGTCCCAAAGCAATGACAGCCTGGATGCCCTCTTCGACCTGCTGACACGGTTCGTGGCGCCTCTGCTACCTAAGACCTGACGACTGCCGACTCTACCGGCGTCAGGTCGGCAAGACCTCGCGGACCGTCAGGAGACCCGCGTAGAACATCGCCGGGATGGCGGCAGCCGCGACGACGGTCGTCGCGAGGAACATCGGCCACTTGATGTCTTCGCTGGTACCGCAGAAGAGACCGATGCCCCCGCCGCCGCCGATCACGAAGTTGCCTGGCATGTTCAAGAGGAACGCGATGAGAACGTAGCGCCGCCAGCCACCGGGCGGGCCGGTCCATCTCAGGACAGCTCGGCCGACGCGATTCTTTTTGAGCAGCAACGTCATCGAGTCGCCGCCGCCAAGGGTCCCGTCAACGAGGGTCTCATCACCCGGGTTCTTCGGCCGCAACCAACCCGCGACCTTCGCCTTGGGCAACTTGCGCCCCGCGAAGAATGAGAGGTTGAGGCCCGCGATGGTGCAGAGCCACACCGCGACGATGCCGACCTCGTGGTACACGCCCATCATGACGAGCCCGACCTCGAGGCCGGGAACGCCGGGTATGGCCAAAAGGACCGCGTAGATCACACAGAGGGTCGCGAGCATGCCCGGGGTGCGCGTCTTCTGCGCGGCGGCCTCCAACCAGACGAACGCTTCGTGACCTTGGGTTGCAAAAATAACGAAAATTCCGATCGCTAAAGCTAGGAAGATAATTAGCTTTAAGCTTGGTCGCCAGCCCTTCTTGGGCTGCACGACCGCGAGCGGACGCGCCGATTCGGCGGCGGGTCCGTTCGGGTTGAGGTCGACTTTGGGCGAGGGGTGATCCACGGGTGCTCCGTTCGAAAAGTGCCCTCCTCGGCCGAGGAGGGCAAGGCAATGTGGGACAAGAACGCCGCCGCGTCATCTGTCATCTATCAAGGGGTAGGTCGAGAATTGCGTGGGCGCCGCGGACGACGCTCATCTTACCGCTTCGCACCGCGGTCTCAATGGCGGCGACGGCGCCGTCATTTCGGTTGTGTACCAAGCGCTTAAGGGCCTCATCGACGAGGGTCCAGAGCCAGTGCAGCACCTGGGTCTCGCGTCGGTGTTGGTGCGCGCCGTCCCTCGCACGCTCGTCGTTGAGCTGGAGGCAGCGGTCAAGGACGGTGCCTACGCCGCGGCCCTCAAGGGCGCTCACGCTGAAGACCTCGGGGGCCTCCGCGTGTCCGTGCAGGAGCCGGAGCGCGCTCTTGAGCTGAATCGCGGCGCGCGCCGCGAGGGTCTGTTGGTCGCCATCGGCCTTCGTCACGACGACGAGGTCTGCCAGCTCCATGATGCCGCGCTTGATGCCTTGGAGCTCGTCGCCAGCGCCCGGGAGGGCCAAGAGCATGAAGAGGTCGCTCATCTGGCCGACGGCCACTTCGCTTTGGCCTACCCCGACGGTCTCGATGATGATGATGTCATGGCCGGCGGCTTCGAGGATACGGATGGCCTCGCGGGTGCGCGCCGCGACGCCACCAAGGGTGCCAGCTGTCGGGCAGGGTCGAATGAAGGCGCGCGGGTCGTTGGCGAGCTGGGGCATGCGGGTCTTATCGCCGAGGATCGACCCGCCGGAGCGGTTTGAGGAGGGGTCGACAGCGATGACGCCGAGGAGGTGCCCGCGCTTGATGATCTCAAGGCCCAGGGCCTCGATAAAGGTGCTCTTACCGACGCCAGGGACGCCCGTCACGCCGATGCGCAGCGTTGTCTTTGGCGGGGCTGGGAGGGCCTCTAGGAGGGCCTCTGCGACGAGGCGGTGCTCGGGCTTCAGCGACTCGACGAGGGTGATGGCCCGCCCGATGACAGCCCGGTCCGCGCGGGCGAGACCCGCGAGGTAAGCGTCAACCGTGAGCAGTCCGCGCGCCATAGCTCAGGCGAGCAGCTTTTCGATGAGGATCTTCGCGGCGTCGCGGATGACCGTGCCCGGCCCAAAGATCGCGGCGACGCCCATCTCAAGCAGCGCAGCGTAGTCCCCTGGCGGGATGACGCCGCCCGTCACGATGAGGATATCCTCGCGCCCCCGGGCCGTGAGCTCGGCTTTGAGCGCGGGGACGAGGGTCAGATGCCCCGCCGCCAACGAGCTGACGCCGACGATGTGGACGTCGTTTTCGACCGCCTGTTGTGCCGTCTCGGCCGGGGTCTGGAACAGAGGCCCGATGTCGACGTCAAACCCGAGGTCAGCCAGAGCGGTCGCGATGACTTTTTGGCCCCGGTCGTGTCCGTCCTGACCCATCTTCGCGACCAAGATCCGCGGCCGCCGCCCCTCCTCGGTGATAAAGGACTGGACCGCCTCCTCGAGCCCGTCGGGGGCTTGGGCCGATTTCTTCATCTCTGCTCCGTAGACGCCGCTAATCGTCTGGATGCGCGCCTGGTGCCGTCCAAATACATTTTCAAGTGCAAGGGATATTTCGCCGACCGTCGCGCGACTCAGGGCCGCCTCGACGGCGAGCTCGAGGAGGTTCCCTTCGCCGGTCCGGGCGCTCTGCTCAAGGGCTTCGAGGCTCGCGGCGACGCGCGCGGCGTCGCGATTTGCCCGCAGGTCCTTGAGTTGAGCGACCTGCGCCTCGCGGACAGCCGCGTTATCGACCTGCAAGACGGCTAGAGGTGGCTCGTCCTCAAGGGGATAGCGGTTGACGCCGACGACGACCTGGCGATCGGAGTCGATGCGGGCCTGGGTGCGGGCGGCGGCCTCCTCGATGCGCAGCTTGGGGATGCCCGCCTCGATGGCCTTCGACATGCCACCGACGGACTCGGCCTCCTCGATGTGCGCCCAAGCTTTCGCCGCTAGCTCGGCCGTCAGCGCCTCGATGTAGTAGCTGCCGCCGAAAGGATCGATGGTGCTGCAGGTGTCAGTCTCTTGCTGTAGAAATAACTGGGTATTCCGCGCGATGCGCGCCGAGAAGTCCGTCGGCAGCGCGAGGGCCTCGTCGAGGGCGTTCGTGTGAAGGCTCTGCGTGCCGCCGAGGGTCGCCGCCATGGCCTCGATGCAGGTGCGGCTGACGTTATTAAAGACGTCCTGGGCGGTGAGGCTCCAGCCGCTGGTCTGGCAGTGCGTGCGAAGGGACAGGCTCTTGGGGTTCTTGGGCGAAAAAGCCGCCACGATCCGCGCCCACAGAAGCCGCGCCGCGCGGAGCTTCGCGATCTCCATGAAGGGGTTCATGCCGATGGCGAAGAAGAAGGAGAGGCGCGGCGCGAACGCGTCGATGTCGAGACCCGTCGCGATGCCGGTCCGGATGTACTCGAGGCCGTCGGCGAGGGTGTAGCCGAGCTCGAGATCGGCCGTCGCGCCGGCCTCCTGCATGTGATAGCCGGAGATCGAGATCGAGTTGTAGCGCGGCATATGTTTGCTAGTGAAAGAAAAGATATCGGCGATGATCCGCATCGACGGCGCGGGCGGATAGATGTAGGTATTTCGGACCATGAACTCTTTGAGGATGTCGTTCTGAATGGTCCCCGAGAGCTTGTCGCGCGGGACGCCTTTCTCTTCGGCCGCCGCGATGTAGAGGGCCATGATCGGTAAGACCGCGCCGTTCATCGTCATCGAGACCGACATCTCGTCCAGCGGGATGCCATCAAAGAGGGTGTGCATATCGACGATGGAGTCGATCGCCACCCCGGCCATGCCGACGTCACCGGTGACGCGCGGGTGGTCCGAGTCGTATCCGCGATGGGTCGCGAGGTCGAAGGCGACCGACAGGCCCCTCTGTCCAGCGGCGAGGTTGCGGCGGTAGAAGGCGTTCGAGGCCTCGGCCGTCGAAAAACCAGCGTACTGACGGACGGTCCACGGGCGCTGAGTGTACATCGTCGGGTAGGGGCCGCGCGTATAGGGCGCGAAGCCGGGGAGGCCAGCCGGACCGTCTGCTGGGGGGATGGCCGCGGTCTCAGTCTCTGTGTATTGGCCCAAGACCGCGATGCCTTCCGGCGTCGTGCGGACCGGGCGCGGTTCTGTGGTCGCCCTGGCGCCGGCGGCCTGCCACGGAATCTCGCTAAACGATGAAGGAAACTTATCGTTGGTCATGGCTCAGGCTCCCCTTTCTGCGAGCAAGTCTTCGAAGAGGCTGGCGATGTCCATGCCCGCGTAAAAAAAGCCATCGACACCGCGAGCCCGCCACTCGGCCTCGTGGGTGCCTGGCCGGCCCGCACAGAGGACGCGCGTCGCGCCCCGCGCCCTGAGGGCGGCGGCCAGCTCGGGGATGAGCTCCGGCAGGCGCGCGTCCGCGGCGGAGATCACCGCCAAGGGGCAGGGGGTCTCTGCGAAGGCCGCGATGGCTTCGGACGCATCGCCAAAGCCGTCGCCCCCATCGCGGGCTTGATATCCACCGGCCGCGAAGAGGTCGCGGACCCAGCTAGAGCGCGCCTGCTGCTCGCCGAGGGGGCCAGTATTTGCGATAAAGACGGTCTTCGCGGCGGCCTTGGCTACGCCCCGCAGCGCCTCGAATGTGAGGCTGTCGCGAGGCCCAAAGACGCGCAGGTCGAGGTCGGACGGCGTCCCCTCTAAAGGGGCCTCATCACCATCCACGAAGAGGGTCGTCCCGATGAGGGCCGCTTGTCGGGTTCGGAGTTTCTTGGCGCGCACCTCGGTGGACGCCGCGATAGCATCTGCGATGACCCCGACGCCACCGTCGCTGTAAGCCCCGCCTCGCGCCTCGATGGTCTGAAAGAGGGCCCACGCGCGGGCCTCGAGCTCGGCCGTCCAGGTCTCGATCGCGTAGCTGCCCGCAGCTGGGTCTGCGACCTCATCGACGTGCGATTCCGAGATAAGGATGTGCAGCGTATTGCGCGCTAACCGCAGGGCGTCTTGGTTGGAGGCACGTGCGGCGGCGTCGAAAGGTTGAATACCAATAAAATCCGCGCCACCAATGATGGCGGCGAAGGCAGAGGCCGTGCCCCGCAAGAGGTTGACCCACGGATCGGAGCGAGTCAGCGCACGTCGGCTCGACTCGGCGAAGACCGCCGGGCGCGTGCTCGTGGGCGCGCCGAGCACCTCTATCACCCGCGCGGTGAGCCCCTGCCAAGCTCGGAGCTTGGCCGTCTGCATGAGGAAATCACTGGCGACGGGGATCCGCACGACGAACCTAGGGGCCACGTCGCCCACCGCGAAGCCCGAGCCGTGGAGCCGTCTGAGCGCCGACACGAGGGCGCTCAGCCCCGCACCCAGCTCGGTCGCGGCGTCGGCGCCGGCCTCATGCCATCGCCTGAGGTCTACCGCGAGGGCGCCGTTCGCGCCCGGCCACTGGCGGAGCCAAGAGATATGTTGTGTTGCGATAGCATCATCGCGCCAGAGCGCGGTGTCGATCGCCGCCATGACAGGCCCGCTGTCTCTCAATAACCCCGCGAGTTTGTCGGCGCCATCGGTGGTTCCATTGCTGTTGAATGCAAACCCTGGCGCCGCTCTTGGCCACGCGTCGACCGCACGCGCATCAAGCGTTACGCCGTCAACCCCTCCCCCTTGCTCAGCGCCAATAGCGGCCACGACGTCGCCGGCGAGAGGCCCATCGAGCAGGCCGACGATCTTCACCCGCGCGTCGCCGCGCTGCAGCGCCTTCAGGTTTCGGCGGTTTGGCGCGGTCGTATAGAGCGGTTCGATGACGAACCCCTCGGGGGTCGTCTGCGTGAGCCTCGCGAAGGGTGCCCCGCGGAGCTCCTTTTCGGCCCTCTGCCGCCAAACGCTTAGGTCAACCGCGTCAAACTTTGCTTCCTGCATCGTGTCGCTCGCATGTCGGTGCCCGGACCGCGCGCCGGGTCCCGGGCTAGATGGCTCGCCTCACCGCACGCCCTCGGCGTCGCGTGCCCTCGCCTCGGCGAGGGTCGTGGCTCTCTCGGTCTCGAGACGCCCGAGCGCGGCTCGATTTTCAACGAGTCCTGTTAGCTCACCGTGGCCAGAATTGCACGCGCATGATAGGCACGCATCCATGCATGTCCTCTCACCACGCGCTCGAGCGCTCTTTATCTGGAGTTCAGCCGCGGCGCTGGTCGCCTTTGGTCTGCTCCTCGCCGGGCTAGAGGGGGCCGATAAATCTGTGCGTTCAGAGATATTGCGCCTGATGCCGGTCGTCGGCGCCGAGCTCATCGACGCGCCTCTTAGCGAAGCCCAGGCGACCTGGGCCCTTGAGACGCCACAGGGCACCAACCTGCGCCTCGGTGACCTGCCGAAGGACACGGTCGTCTTCTTGAATTTCTGGGCGACCTGGTGTCCGCCATGTCGCGACGAGCTCCCGAGCATGCTGCGCCTGCGCGAGCAGATGGCCGACCACCGCTTCATTATGGTCGCCGTCAGCTATGATGATGATTGGGCGTCGATTCGCGGCTTCTTCGCGCGCTTCTTGGGTGAGATGCCGACGATGGGACAGCTGGTGGTCTTGCGCGATCCTGCCGTCGCGACCCCAGAGCAGCGGCCACTTCGGCAGACCTTCGGCACCGAGAAGCTGCCCGATACCTACGTCATCTATAACGGTCGCATCCTCGCGCGCTTCGTGGACGCGCGGACCTGGGATGAGGCGTCGATGATTAAATACTTCAAAACTCTCGCCCCTTTACGTTGAATGCCGGCGAGCCAGACGGTTCTGTCACGACCGAAACCGGGGGCGCCACCCGGCCCACAGCAGAGCCGCCTGACGTGGCGGCGCCGGGGCCTCTCGAGTACCCGACCGGTCCTCGGGGCATACGCCCAGCCACGGCGTGGGTCCTTGGGCTCTTCGCGGTGGTCGCGGTCGCCTCAATTTTTCGACACATTTTTAGTTGAGGTCAACCTATGATCGCCATCTCATCTAGCGACGACGATCACGTCGCGATCCGCTGTGAAGGTCTGCATAAGCGTTACCCCACGATTCACGCCGTCCGTGGTGTGGACCTGACCGTCGCGCGCGGGGAATGCCTAGCTCTGCTCGGACCGAACGGCGCTGGCAAGACGACGACCGTCGAGATGATCGAGGGCCTCACCGAGCCGAGCGAGGGGAGCATCTCGATCTTCGGCCGGACCTGGGGCAGCGGCGCCGACGTCGATCGCGCGATCCGCGGCTCTATCGGCGTGTGCCTGCAGGAGAGCTCCTTTCAAGAGAGGCTCTCGATCAATGAGACGATCGATCTTTTCAGATCCTTCTATCCAGATCCCGTCTCGCGTGAGGAGCTCGTCGCCTTGGTCAGCCTTCAGGCCAAAGCGACGGACCACGCCGGCAAGCTCTCTGGCGGCCAACGGCAGCGCCTCGCGCTAGCCTGCGCGCTCGCTGGGCGTCCCCGTCTGCTCTGTCTCGACGAGCCCTCGACCGGGCTCGACCCCCAGTCACGGCGTCAAGTGTATGAAATAATAAAGAAGTTCCAGAGTGGTGGCGGGACGGTGCTCCTGACGACCCACTACATGGACGAGGCCCGACTGCTCGCAGATTCGGTCGCAATTATGGATGCTGGACAAATCATCGTGCGCGGCACCACCCTCGATCTCATCGCGAGCCTCGGCGCGGGCGAGATCGCGACCGTCGTCTTCGATAGACCGGTCGATAAGGAGTCCTTCGCGGGAATGTCAGGGCTCGCGGGCGCCGTCCTAGACGCCGTAGGGACGGACAACCCTCTGTGTACGCTGCGGTTTGCCGCCCAGAATCTGTCATTCTTGTTGCCGGAGATCCTCAGGATCGCCGCGCTGGCTCAGCTCGCCGTCGTGAGCATCGCTACGCACAGCGCGACGCTGGAAGATGTCTTTATTCACTATACCGGCAGGGGCCTTCGCGATGGATGACCTACAACCTCGCCCCCCGGAGCACCCATGAAGAGTCCATCCTCACTCCACCTCATCGGCGCGCGGGTCCGGGTCTTCTTCCGTGAACCCGCCGCGATCTTTTGGGTATTCCTCTTCCCGCTGGTGCTCGCGCTGGTCCTCGGGACGGCTTTTCGCGAGAGGCCGCCTGAACCGTCGCGCGTCGGCGTCCCGAGTGACATCGGAGCCGGCGACCGTCTCGCGGAATTACTTTCACCTGCATCGACTTTGGAGGTCATCCGCGGCCCCCGGGCCGAGCTCGACAAGCGTCTCGACCGCGGCGCCCTCGACGCCATCGCGCAGCTCGAAGGCGACACCCTCGACGTACGCTTCGACCCCATGCGGCAAGAGGCGCGCCTCGCGCGGTTGTTGGTCGCGGACCAGCTCGACCTCGCGCTTGAGCGCAAGCCGGTGGCCGAGCTGCGGGAGGCCACGTCGATGCCCCGCGGGGCCCGTTACATCGACTTCTTGATGCCCGGCATCATCGCCATGAGCCTCCTCGGGAGCTCGCTGTGGGGCGTCGGCTTCGGGGTCGTGCAAGAGCGCGGCAAGAACCTGATGCGACGTTTCGCCACGACCCCTCTGTCTCGCGCGTCTTTCCTCGGCTCGTTCATTACGTCGCGCCTCATCTTCCTGGCGATCGAGGTGGCCTTCTTGATGGCGATAGGCGCCTGGATCTTCGACGTTGAGATCCAAGGGTCAGCGCTGCTCTTCGTGGCGGTCGCCCTCTTCGGCGTCCTCAGCTTTTGCGGCCTCGCCGTGCTCTGCGGATCGCGTACTGCGTCCATCGAGGTCGTCTCGGGCTACATCAACGGGCTGACCCTGCCGATGTGGCTCGTATCGGGGACCTTCTTTTCATGGGAGAAGTTTCCCGAGTTCCTACACCCCATCATCCAGGCGCTGCCGCTGACCGCGCTCAACGAGGCCCTCCGCGCCATCACCAATCAAGGGGCAGGCCTCGTCGAGGTGCTCCCCCAGCTCGGCATCCTCGCCGTGTGGGGTATCGCCTCCTTTGCCCTCGGGGTCCGGATCTTCCGGTGGAAGTGAGGGCTCGCCGAGACGGCCATCGCCGGAGATCGGTCAGAGTTTTAGGCTAACTCAGAGGTAGCCGTAGCGGCGCCGCAGCCACCACTCGAGCGCGAAGAGCGACGCGAGAATCAGCAGGGCCCAGGTCGAGTTCCACAGCTCGACGTAGGCGCGGTTGCGGACGCGCATGACCGTCGGCTCGAGGATTGGGATATCGCCTAGCGAGACGCTGGGTCCGGCGACGATACCGCCGGTCATCTCGGCGATGGCGGTCACGAAGCGGGGGTCGGCCACGATCCGCTCAAGCTCGGGGTTCGTGTCGGTCCCGACGAAGAGGTCCGTCGCGACCGTCTGGCGCCCCTCAACGAGGTCGGCCCGCGCCTCGACTTCGTAGACGCCGGCCCGCGCGACCTCAAAGCGCCAACGGACTTCGCCCTGCGGGTCGGTCACGAGGGCTCCCTGTCTCGCGACCTCGACGCCCTGGCCGGGGCCGTCGCTTGGCTCGCGGAGGCGGACGACGATCTCGAGCTTCTGCCCGGCTGCGGGGCGGTAATCAGGCAGGAACGCGCTGATGAGGACCTCGGCCTGCTGGCCGAGGGGCACGTTCTCGCGGAGAGAGCGCACCTTGAGCATGTCGAGCTCGGGGTCGCGGATGAGCCAGCGGATCGCGTTCTCCCAAAACCGAGCGTAATAATGCGCGTCTTGGCTCTCGCCGCCCTCGGTCTTGCTGCCGCCCTTAAAGGCCCAGTGCCAGGTCGAGTCGGTGGCCACGACCATCGAGCGCCCCTTGCCGACTTCGCGAATCGAGACAATGGGTTGCGGCTTCGCGTCGGCCATCTTTAGGGTCGGGTGCTCGACCAAGACGACCGAGTTCGGCTTGAGCCCTGTCGCGAGGTTCGCGCCCTCCATCTGGGGCAGGTCGCGCCACACAGAGCGGTTCTGGCTCGGATCGAGGACGAGGCGGCTGATCGGGTGAAAGCGTCCGCTCTCGGTGAGCTGTGGGGAAAAGACGGCCTTGTCGACGGTCGGCTTTTCGCCCCAATTTGGTGGGATCTCGACAGGCAGGACATCGACGATCTCGGTGCCATAGTAGTCACCGGCGCTGAGCGACAGGGGCCCACCTACCATCGCGAAGGCACCGCCATCGCGGACGAACTGCGCGATATTCGGCAGGTATTGACGCGTCTGGAAGGGGCCATAGTTGAAGTTTTGGAAGATCAAGAGATCGAAGCCGCCAAGCTCGTCCTCAAACAACTCCTTCGCGGGGAAGGGGATGAGGGAGGTCTCGTTGTTATCCAATGGTTGGTAATTAAATCGGTTTACCAAGATGAAGAAGCTGACGAGATCGACGTTCGGGTTCTCCTTCAGCAGATTACGAAGGTGACGCTGGTCCCAGCTGGGCTGGCCGACGATCTGAACGACGCGGATCTTGTCGCGTACGATGTTGATGATGGTCGTCTTCTGGTTATTTTTGGCCCAGACCTCGTCCGCGCGCGGCTCCACGCTGACCGTGTAGACCTGTTTGCCGAGCTTCTTCGGGACGAACTCGAATTTCACCCGATAGATGTGAGTGGTCTCGTCTGTGGCCACCATCTCGGTCGCGAGCTCGACGCCATTTTCTAAGAGGCGCACCGGGAACTGGCCCGCGCCATAGCCATGGACCTCAATGACGGCCTCAAGTTGTGTCGCGTTGAGGAGAAAGGCAAAGTTATTGGAACTCAACTGACTGACCGCGATGTCTCTGATCGACGTATCGGTTGCAGTCCCAAGTACCGTGACGGGCGCTTTTAGGTCGCGTAGGGTCTGGGTGAGCTCCGCACCCGGCTCGCTGCGCCGTCCCTCGGCTGTGGAGTCGATGCCGTCGCTCAGCGCGATGACGGCGCCGATATCGCGGTTGCGGAGGCGGGCACGGACCTCACGGAAGGCCTCGAGGTAGCTCGTCTCGCCGCTCTTGGGCTCTAGCGCTGCCTCGGAAGTCGTTGATTCCCCAAGTGCGGCGGTGTCGTCCGTGACCTCGCTGTTGAAGGTGTAGAGGACGAGGTCGTGCTTCGTCGCGAGGGACTCAAGAGCGCTGCGGTTGGAGGCGATCCAAGCGCGGCTGAGATCGGCGCGCGTCTCGTCTCCGTCATGTTTGAGGCCCATGCTGGTGGACGTGTCGGCCAGGACGACGACCGTGTTCCGGTGGGTCGCGACGCGCTCTTCCAGTAGGGAGGGCTGGTAGTAGAGGAGGATCAGCAGCAGCACGAGCACGCCGCGGAGCGAGATCATCCCGATGCGCCGGCGCCGTGGCTGGAGGCGCCGGTGGTTGATGACCGTCATCGCCACGACGGCGGCGCCAGCGAGCCAAACAAGGAGCTGTAACCAAAGTGGTCCGCCGCCATTAAAGACGAGCGTGTGGACGGTCTCGGGACCAGCGGCGGCGGTAGAGGCAAATATCATTGGGGGCGCCGGATCTTCCACTTTCGTTTGTGAAGCAAGTAATCGACGTGCACCTGATCATCTTTGTAGTGCAAGCAGCTCGCGTACATGACGAGGTTTACACCGAGCCGAATCGCCATCTCGCGTTGATTCTCGCCGCCGGGGGTTGGCGTGTTGACGAAGGTCCGCTGGTCCGAGGTCGCGAAGGCCCCAAGCAGGTCGTTCTGGATCACGAGGGCGCAATAGCGCGAGCCGAGGCGGATGCCCTCGATGAAGGGCTTATGGATGGCCCTGCCGGCCGGGTAGTCGAGGCGATAGAAGCTGCGAAAGACGACGTGCTCGGGCGAGACCCTCTCGATGGGGTTCTGGGGAAAGATCGCCTTGAGCTCGTGACGCGTGGACTTATCGAAATCGGTGTCTGATGCAGAGATACCGGCGTTATCAAACACAAGGAGACCACCGAGGCCCATCCATCGTCCGAGGTTCGCGCGCTCTTCATCGCTAAACGAGAAGGAGCCAGTGCCGGACACGAAGAGGATCATCGAGTCCGCGAGCTGTGTCATCACTGGCGAGACAACCGTTCGCGTCGGGTCCATCGCGATGGAGGTCCGAAGACCGACCTCGGTCGCCAAGAATTCCAAGGCCCCCGCGTGGACCTGCCAGCGCCCACTATGTATCAGCTGCATGAGCCGAACGTCCTGCTGAGGGCCGATGGCGCGCGCAAGCGAGGGCAACGCGATCGCGCCCACCATGCTCGCCCACAAGAACTCCCTACGCTTCATGCTCACCTCGTGCCGTCGGCGGGTTCGCCGGGCGTTGACAGGTAACACCGCAAGGGGGCACGGGCAATCCCGACCTTATCAAAGCGACGGCTTCGTGAGTCACCGATCGGTCCGAGCCCCGCGCCAAGGTCGCGTCAGTTCCAGAAGACGGCGAGGTCGTACGAGACCGGCGCGGTCCCGCTCGCGGCCTTGATTTCGAGGGTATAGACGCCCCCGGCCTCGACGGTCGTCTCAAGGTAGGTGCCATCGCCGTAGGCCCCACCGGCGGCCACCTCGCCGCCGCCTGGCCCGCGGAGGCGCAGGTTCGTGCCGTCGTTTTGAGAGTGCGAGGTCAGCGCGCTGAAATTGGTAAAGGGCGCGAGGTCGAACTGGAAGACATCGACATCATTGGCCTGACAGAGGCGAAGGCGGGTCTGGATCCCGCTGCCGATGGCCGCGGGCTCGTTCGCGTCGAAGCGATCTGGCTGGCAAGGGCCGGGTGGGTCCTCAATTTCTTGTAGGAGGTCATAGTTTGCGTCGCCGCCGGAGACGCTCACGCGATAGTAATAGCGGCCCCTCGTCAGGGTCTGCTGAAACTCGACGAATCCCTCGCCGTCCTGCGTGGCCGTCGCGATGGGACTCGCCAAGGGATCGGAGAAGACGTCGATGGCGATAGGGCCGCCGGTGTTCGTCAAGGTCAGGATGGCGAGGTCTTCGTCGCCGTTGAGGTCGACGCGATACCAATCCGCGGCGCCGGCGCACACCGTGAGGTTTTCGTAGATGTCTTGAAAGAGGGCCTTGGCGGTCGCGACGCTCTGGTTTGGGGACATCGTATCGCGCCCGCAGCTATTCTCGGAACCGGCTGATAATGATAGGAAATACCCATTCGACGCGGCGCCGACGCCGCTGACACGGGCGTACCAAGTGCCGCCGGCCGACGCGAACTGCTCGATCTCTTCTAGGGACCGCTCGGACGCGGCCCGCGCGAGGACCGTCTGGCCGTCCGGACCGAGGAGCTCGAGATCGAGGTCCCCAGCGCGATGCTCGAAGGCGAGGCTCAGGCGGTAGGTGCTGCCCTCGGCGACCTCAAAGCGGAAGTAGTCCGCGTCACCCGGGCAGATGGCTTGCTGCACCGAGGTGTCCGCTGACAAGGTCTTCGCGGTCGCCACGCTTGAATCCGGTTCGGCGCCGTCGTCGTTGCAGGGGGCGACGCCGACGCGAATGTCGGCCGTATAGCTGAGCCGGATCCCTGGAAGAGATGGTTTCAGATCAAGGTACAGTGGGGCATCAGCGGCGTCTTCTAGGGCGATATTCATGACGCCCGGGGTGGCGCTCGCGCCCGCGGCCACCGTCGTCCCGTTTCCATCCATTAGACGCGCCGCCAGCGCGCCCTGAGCCGCGCCCCAGCGGATGTTGATCTGGACCTGGTCCCCAGCGGTCGTGGCTAGTCGAATCACGTCGACATCGCTTGGGCAGAGGCGGCGGCCGGTGGCGAGCGTGGACCCGAGGGTCGGGGCGCTCGCGGTCGTGTCATCGGGTTCCGCGCCGTCGTTCACGCAGGCGCTGGGAGAGGCTCCATTGGGATAGACGGCCGCAGAAAAGTAGCCCGTCTTGGGGTAGCGCGCCGCCAGATCGCAGGCGAAGCCGGTCGTATCGTCGTTGTCAGTCGCCACGATGTAATAGTGAACGAGCGCGCCGCTGCTCGTGAGCGAACCGACGTCCAGCTCGCCGACCCACGCCTCGCCGTCGGAAGCGGGGCGCGTCAGCGGGAAAGCGCCATGGGTGATGTTACCCGAGGATAGACTCACGTCTTGGCGTGTCCACTGCACGACGACGCTCTGGACTTTGCTCTGGGAGTCCGTCGCCTGGACGGCGAATGAGATTTTATTGCTATTAAAACGGTCGCCCGGGGGATCGTGAGCGATCGTGGGTGGTGAGCCCTCGCAGCCAGCCTGTTGTTCGGCGTTGAGCAAGATCAGCGACAGGACATGTTCGACGCGCGTGGCGCCGTCGTCGGCGACGAAGATCGCGCGGTGGACCCCGATCTCACGCTGTGCTGCCGAAGGCTCCCAGCTAAACCACGCGGACTTGCGACCATCAGGCACGAGCCTCGCTCCGTTGGGGGACTCTCGCATCGAGATGGTCACGTCCGTGCTGTCGTCGTCCTTGACGACAATAGGTAGAGAAAAACTACTTTGATTTGCAAGGTTAATGACGGCGCCGGCGGGCACTGAGAATGATGGCGTGCCAAAGCTAGGAAATACGATGATCCCTAGGGTCAGTCGCGAGGTCCCGCCTTGCCCGTCGCTGGCCTCGATCGCGGCGTCGTAGCGGAGCCCGCCGGGTGCCGTGTCCGTGATGAGGGGTGACCACACAAGGAGGGCCGTGTCCCGGCCGACAGCCGCGATTTCCGCGCCGTCGGGCAGGCCAGAGACGGAGAACCGCAGCCGGTCGCCGTTGGCGTCAGTCGCCGTGATCGGCAGGCGCATGGTCTCGCCCACGGTGACTTGTTGGTCGCCGACCTGCGCCAGCTTCGGGGGATCATTGGCGTCTCCGCAGGCCGCGAGGCCGGCCACGGCCATGACAGACATCAGAAGGCGGTAGGCGTCGCGCGCGCGTTGGTCGAGTTCCATGCGCTCATGCTAGCATGACTGGGCTGGGTGTTGAAACGTTCCCGATGCGTGCGGATGACGCGAACACACCGAGTCCGGCACCGCTATCTTGAATGAGGATTTGATGAGCATCAAACGATGGACGATCGGGCTCTTGGCCACATGTGTGTGCGCCTGCGGCAAAGAGCCGGCCGCCAGTGATGGTGTCTTCAGCACCCGGACCACGGCGGCGGCGGCGGCCGACGCGGTGGATGGCGGCGGTGCCCAAGCGCCGAGGCCGCTCGGCGCCGCGCTGCGCGCCAAGCTCAAGCTCCTGGCCGTGCAAAGTGAGTGCATGCGGCGCGGTGACGCCCCCGCAGACGAGATCGCCGACAAGATGCTCGCCCTCTACAAGACCCATGACGTTGACCTCGCCGTGTACGCGCGTGAGATGGGCCGTCTCGGCGGCGACGCGACGTTTCAGGGTGAGATCCAGGCGGAGCTCGAGCGCTGTCCGACCCCAGCGGTCGCGCTCGGCGCGCCCCCTACAGATGTCACCGACGGTCCTGAGACCTCGGCGGCGGCCGAGGATGTGGCGCCTGCCGACGACATGGCGGTGGCGACCACCCTTGAGGGTCCTCTCGCAGCGGTCGACGCCGGCGCCACGGATGATGTCGGTCCGGCCGTGGTCGTCGACACCAAGGACGAGCCCGCCGATAGCGAGGCGGATGTCGCGAAGAGCGGGCGCAAAGACGGCCTCGACGACCTAAGCGGGACGTGGACGGGCGCCGTTCGCGGCGGTCTGTCTGCGACCCTGCGCGTCATCGTGCGCGGACGGCGCGTGTCGTCGGCGACGATGACGTGGTCGGGCCGCAACGTAAGGCTTCAGGGGACGATCGCTAATAATGGGCAGATGTCGCTCGGTGGTCGAATCAGCCAGTCCGACTTCGTGCGCCTTAGGGGGCGGATCAAAAAGACTGGCCACACGCTTAGCGGCACCTGGGATGGCGTCATCGACCGCAAACGCGCGAGTGGTACGATCCAGCTCTCGCGCTGAGGCGTGCGGTCACGCGGCGCTCTTCGCGCCGAACAACTCGCCCAAGACCGCGCACGGCCGAGCCAATCGCTGGATTGTCCGCCGCTCGCATCTGGGTCTCGTCGTCCGACGCCTTAGAAACGCCAGGTGCCGCCCAACTGCACGCCGCCAGGCCCCACGCGGAGATCGGGCACGAACGCGCTCGCGTTCGCGCTTGAGTGCGGCGCGTTCGCCTCCGGTGAGGCCAATAGCAGGATGATCCCGGTCGTCGCCAGCACTCCGCCACCGATGAACATGGCGGTCGAGGCGATGTTCAGCGGTTGGACCTCCCGGTCGAATGCCGCGAGGTAGGCCACGGTGTTGGTGTCCTCGGCGCCTTCAATAATGGGATACTTGAGCCCCAGCGCGTTGGCTTTGTCTGCGGCCACCAGGTACGTCGCGAGACCGCCTCCAGCGACGGCGATGCCGCTACCGACCAAGGTCCAGCCAACCCACGACGGCGTGCCGGTCGTCTCGGTCGGGATGGGGCGCAGGGTGCCGGCGTTGCTCTTGAGTGTGACGGTCAGCTCGCTGATCGCGTCCTTCGTGACCGTGACCGGTTCTAGGTGCTTTTCGTAGCCCGGTGCCTGCACCTCGAGTTGGTAGACGCCCGCGTCGACCGCTACCGATTGGAGCGGTGTTTTTCCCAGGACGCGGCCTGATAGCGACACGTTGGCCCCGGGGACATTGACGCTTAGCCGCAGGAAACCGAGCCGGGGTAGGGGCGAGAGCACGATCTGGAGCTCTTTTTCTTCCCCGGGAGTCACATTGTAGACCTGTTGGTTTGACTTGAAATCATTGTTGGTCACGTTGATTTGGGTCTCACCCACCTTCACCCACACAGTAAACGGCGACGTCACGAAGGTCTGTGTCTTACCGTCCGCCATCGTCAAGATCGTCTTGGATTGCGACGGGGTCACACGAATCATCAAGCGTCCATGCGTCTTCGCGAGGGCGACGCTGAGGCGATTTAGGCGCTCGCGCCCATCGGTGGCGAACGGGTAGTCCTCTTGCAGAGCGCGCGCGAAGTACTCGTAGGCCTTTCGCTCATCGCCGACGGCCTCGTAGGCTCGTCCGAGGTTGTGCATGATGACCGGATGCGGAAAGAGCTTGAGCGCCGCCTCGAATTTTTGGACGGCTGCCTCGAAGTTCTTCTGTTTTGCCAGCCCGATCCCTTCGTCCGAGAGCCTCTCGGCCTCACGGCGGTCGTCGTCAGGCCCAGCATGAGCCGTATCGGTCCACGAAGTGACCACACACAGCACGCTGAGCGTCAAAACCAACCAAGTCCAAACCCCACGCATCTCGACCTCCGAGGACGCACTCTACTCGACTCAATGACAAGCGCCACTCGGTTTAGCGACATGCTTGCTTTCGGGCCGGTCTGGCCCGCCTATTCTCGGCGCGCACGCCGCCGCCCTGATGTCCAGGCCTCTACCAGCTCGCGTTGTGGCCTTCACCGGCGCTTATTCCAGTGGGCTGCAGATAACCGAGACGGAGTCCACGAGCGCGCCAGCGCCTCCGCGGATACCGACGACCACATAGCCAGCCGGGCAGGTGATGGCGTACGGCGTACCCTCTGAGCCACCTGCGCTCTCCATGAAACGCTTCTCGTTGCCGATCTTGACCCTCGGGGCAGTGTTCTGGGTCGCCGTGGCCGCGCTCTTGGCGAGGTCGCGCAGATCGGTCTCGCTCAAGCCGCCGATGCGGTCGGCGACCTTCGCGCGCTCGGATTCATAGGCGTAGCCCGCGACATCGGCGTAGCTCTGCTGATTGGCCGCGCTAGGCTTGACGCCCGTCGTGGCGCCCCCGACAGGCTTGACCTCGATAACGCGCGCGTCAGTCACGGCCGCGGCCTTCTCCATGGGCTCGCGCACGATGTCACCCTTTCGACCCGTCAGCGCGATGCCGATCTCCGCCTTTTTCAAGTTGAGAGACTTCGGCAGGGCCTTCGTGCGACCTAGCTCGATCGCGTAGACGCCGTTGTCGACCGCGACGAAGACGGAGTCGGTCCAGAGGGCCCTTTTCGTGTTTGCGCCGGTGTAAATGCTGAATGTTAAAGGAAAAACGCCGGTCACGGGGCGGCCGCTGCCGTCGACTAGGCGCCCCCCATAGACGAGGGGCCCAGAGACCTCAGGAGGTGCCGCTTGGGCGGTGTCAGCCGCGATAAAGAGGGTGATTGCGGCGATAACCAATCGTGAGAACACGCGAACTCCTTCGGGGGCGCCCCCGGTGTTAGGTGCAAGTCGTAGTGAGCACAGGCCGTTGTGTCAACAATGTCGCGGGCGGCCGCCTTCCCATTGTCCGGCTGAGGGGGCTTCAGCGCGTCGGTACGAGGAGCCCATCAGCTTCCCCAATGACCAGCAAATCCATCGGCGCGGTCGGCGCGAGCTCTGCCGGAAGCCGAATAAACTCACGGCCATCCAAGAGGTCACTGACCACGAACGCGATGAGCGCCTCCAGCTCGCCCGCCATCGGCGTCGCGAGGAGTCCGGCGTCCGAGGCCGTGTCGGTCAGCTCGACATCCATCACCGTCGCGCTGATGGCGCCGTCTCTGTGGACTTCGAATGCGACGCTTACGTCGAGGGTCGCGCTGAGGCCCCCGAGCCGCCACGTCGCCCCACCCCAGGCCCCATAGACCGCGACGTCGATGCGATTGAAGGTCCAATGGAGTCGGTCATCGTCGTCGATTGTGACGTCGGGTGGACCGTGGGGTTGCCACTCGAGCGCGACCTGGCCGACCTCGCCCCCCCGGAGCTCACCCGCCCAGCTTGGTACCAGCTGGGCAACCGTGACGCGGTCGAGTGGCGCGCTGAGCCGCTCGAGGGACCCGCAGAGGCCCCCAGCGACGGTCAGCGCTTCGAGGGAGGCCGCGATAGCTGCCCGCGGGATGAAGAGGCCTGCGTCGCTGTAGGCGCCTGCGGACGTGAATGTGTGGTCAACCACTGTGTCTGGGCGCCCCGGGGTAAATGACCATGGCGCCAAGCACGGCGCGGTCTCGGCCTGCACTTGCAACTCAAAATATGCTGACAGCCCGCCATCGCGCGGTACAACCGGCTGTTCTTCCCGGGCTCGCAAGTGAGCGCGGACCTGGCCGGGCGAAAAGGGCGCGGTTCCCCCGAGGCGGGTGGCGAGCGCGAAGCCGAGCGCGCGCGCGATGGCGCCACCTTCGTGCGCGGCGATGGTCGCCGGGACGCGCCGTGACAGCAGGCCCGCGAGATCGAGTCCTTGGACGTCCTTGCACTCAGAGCCGTTGTCGGCCGCTGGGACATGGCTGAAGGGCCCATCCCACTCGGCCCGGTCGGCGGGCAAAGTGGTGATCCGTCCGAGCTTGTCCGTCGCGAAGTCCAACGCGACGCTGTAGGTCCCAGGGCCAAGGGTCAGCGTCCCGCTGCATCCCAACTCTTGCTGTGTGGGGTCGGTCGGGTTCTGCCACCAAACGACGTCCGTCGGTGGGACCCGCGCGATGAGCACCAGCCCGCGCCCATTTGTTTTCAGGTCAAACGACGTAATGGGGATCTCTCTATCGAAGAAGATCCCCGCGCTGTCCCCAGCCCCCACGAGGCGCATCGGCGTGCCGATCGTCGCCGTCGTCAGGGCGGCCGCCACGGCCGCGAGCGCAGATTCAGGCACGTGTCTCTCGATGCCGGTCACACTCCGTGCGCTGGACAGGGGCAGGTCAACCGCGCCCTCACCCCAGGGGATCGGCGTGCACGCGCTCAACAGCGCGAGGGCGAGCACGGACGTATTGAAGGAACAGATGCCGACGATGGCGCGAATCATAGTTGAAACCACCGGAGCTCCGTCCGTAGCTCGCCTCGACGGCTAAGGGCCCCGTAGGCGCCGACGAGACCGTGTTCCGTGGGCACGAAGTCTAGCCATCCTCCGGGCGAGAGCGCGTCGAGCTCATAGCGCTCGGTGATGAGTTCGCCCTGGAGACGGAGGTATTTCCAGATGAGGCGGGTCGCGTCGAAGTAGATGATGTGGTGAGCCCCGCCCGCGTCCACCCGCATGCGCGCGAATTGACCAACCTTGCTGGTAAGTTTGCGTCCGTCAGGGGTCGTGTAGTCGCCGCTGTCGAGGATACGGGGCGCGGCCCCCGGCGACAGAAAGCGCAGGGCGCCCCGGCTCTCGTCGAAATAGGCCGCGACGAGGCTACGGGCTGGGGTCATCGCGAGACTCGCAAAACGGCCTACACGGCCAGTGTCGTGGTCATCGTTGGGGCTCCGGCCGTCGAGCGTGGTGACCTGCCACGGTGTCGCGCTCGCGTCTGACGCTGAGCCGCGCGCCGCGAGCTTGAGATCCTCACGGAGCGCGTCAAAAAAAGCGATGCGGGGCACGATCGCGCCGCCGGTCTCGATCGTCAGCGCGAGTGACGCATCGGTGCCGTAGTCCTCGACTGCGCTTACCGGGCAGGTGGCCTCGCCGGCACAGACAGGGACGTCTTCGGTGAGCCAGTGGCCAGCGAGATCGCGTCGCGCGTACCGCAGGCTCTTGGTCGTCTCATTGCGATAGGCGACGTGTACGCCGCCGAGTCCATCGAGCGCGAGATCGGCATGGGTCCCGACGACCTCCGGTCCGGCGCCGTCGACGACCTCGGGCTCGCCGAATCCGGCGGGTGCTGTGCCGCGACTGTAGAGGAGCGCGCCCGCGGTGGCCTCGTGCCACACGACGTGGATGGTGTCATTGGGTTCGACCGCGACCGCCGGCCACCACCCGCCGTCGCCTCCGGCCTCTGGGTGTCCAGTCCCGCCGGCCATGATGCGCCCACCGATGCTGTGGCGTCCCACGATGCGCCCGTCGGTATTGAAGTAGGTCACCGCAACGAGCTTGCGGCGAGCGTCCCGCGAGACCGCGATCAGCGTGCCGTCGCTGAGTCGGGCGACCCGGGCATACATGCCCATATTTTCAGTATCTTGCGAAAGGTCTTCGCCACAGTCTGGCGTCGAGCAGGTCACCGCGTCGTCGGGCGCGCCTCCCTTCGCATCGTCCTGCGCACAGCCGGACCCCGCACCCCACAGGCACAGAGCCGCCAAGAGCGCGTTGGTGGCCGCGCGCCATCGAGGGGCCTGTCTGGGGAGTTCGTCTTTCACGGCCTGAGCGTAGCGACCCGCAGGGCTCGACGCAATCGGGCAAGAGCGCGTTGTGCGTTCCAAGAAAGATCCTATCTTTACGTCCGTCTTTCGTTCGCGCGTAAAACATGGGACGCTGTCCGCGCGACCTTTTTCGCGGGCCGCCGTCCCGAGGCCGCATTGATGGCCACCAAGTCGCGTCTCCGCGCGCTTGTCGCGACCCTTTGAGTAAGGTGATTCACAATGGCAGCTCCTCACGATCCCAAGAGCGCGGCGACTCCGTCGGACCCGACCCGGCATGATCCAGCGCCGCCGGGCAGTACCCTCGACACGCAGGTCGTCCGTGGCAGCGCGACCGCGGCCACGACCCATCAAGGCGAGGACGAGAGCCTCGAAGATCGGATCAAGAGGCGCCTCGCGTCGCACGACGAAGGCGCCGTCGCACCCGGAAAGGGCGACCCGATTATCGGGATGACCATCAACAAGCGCTTTGAGGTGACCGTCAAGATCGGCGCTGGCGGTATGGGCGCTGTGTACCGCGCGCGCCAGATCGGCATGCAGCGCGATGTCGCCATCAAGGTCCTCCTGCGCGAGCTGACTGAGAACGAGACCGTGCTCCGCCGCTTTCACCTCGAGGCGCTCGCGGTCTCTAAGCTAAAGCATCCCAATACTATTCAGATCTTTGACTTTGGCGAGACCGAAGACGGGCTCCTCTACATCGCGATGGAGCTCCTTGAAGGGCGGCCCCTGCAGAAGGTCCTCACGGACGAGCGCCAGCTCGCCGTCAAACGCGCCCTTCACATCCTCGACCAGACCGCCAAGTCGCTGCGTGAGGCGCACCAGAAGGGCATCGTTCACCGCGATCTCAAGCCAGATAACATCTTCTTGCAGGTGGTCGGTGAGGACTCGGACTACGTCAAGGTCCTCGACTTCGGCGTCGCGAAGGTGGCCGAGGGTGATGGGCACGACAAGACCCTCACGAAGGCCGGCTCGATCTTTGGTACACCAAAATATATGTCACCCGAGCAGAGCCGGGGTGGCGCGATCGACGCACGGTCAGACATCTATGCGCTGGGCGTCATCCTCTACGAGCTGCTGACCGGCCGGGTTCCGTTCAACGCTGAAAACCCGCTCGGGATTCTTATTAAGCATCTTCAGGAGGTTCCGCCGCCTTTTGGGCTCACGCGGCCGGATCTGGTCATCCCAGAGCAGGTCGAGCGCTTTGTGTTGCGACTACTCGCGAAGGCCCCCGATGACCGTCCGCAGACCACCGAAGCGGTGATCCGCGAGATCGAGAAGCTTCAAGCCGAGCTACCCCCAATCTTCCGGAGCGTCGTGACGCGGGAAGACGCCGAGGCCGCGGGTATTGAGATCTCGACCCTATCGCTCACCGCCCTCGATACGTCGCTCACGATGGCCGGCGCGGGTGGCAATCGCACACAGACCATGCACGTCGATGGGGTCGGCGCGGCGCCACGCAGACGCTGGCTGACCATCACGTTGGCGGCGACGACGCTCGTCGTCGGTACCGCCGGGGCCCTGTATGCGGCCCTGCCGAAACTCGACCCAGGGTACTTCGCCTTCACGGACCTGACGGGGGTCGAGATCGGGGACGTCCCGGAGTTCGACGTCAAGAGCGTCTTTGTGAACGTCGTCAGCGAGCCCCTCGCCGCGGACGTGATCAACGAGGCTGGCGCGATCGTCGGCCAGACGCCGCTGCTACTGCGGCGAACAACCGGGTCACCAGGCGAGCGCTACACCTTTCGAAAAGAAGGATATTTCGAGTACAAACGAAATTTTGAATTCGATAAGGACGCTACGGTCACCTTCAGCCTAGAGGCGAAGATTCCCGAGGTCGCCCCGGTGGTCAAGGTCGATAGGCCCGTTGGTTCCAGCGATCCCAGCACGAGGCCTGCCGGCGTGAAGCCCAGCACGGACCCCGCGGCGGTCACGAAGCCCGTCAAGGTGCCGGACACGCGTCCCAACCCCTATGGGTCGATCAAGAAGATCGATGACACCAAGGCCAACCCCTACGGCACCACCAACAAGGCGCCCGCCAAGCCCAAGAGCCCTTACGACTGACGCCGCGCGCGAAATCGCGGAACAGAAAAGCCCGGCGGAGATGGCCGGGCTTTTCTTTTGAGTTCATCCCGTCTTAAGGGATGTTCGCGATGCGCCACTCGTTTTTCACCGTCGGGTCGCGGCGGAGACGAAACGGGGACGGCAGGTCGCTGGTCTCGTTGACGACGAAGATACGGTATTCGAAGTCGTCCATGTCTTCTTGCTCGTAGTCGAGGAGATAGTTCGCCTTGCTGTCGTCCTTCGTGAAGATGTTCACCTTACGGCGAAAGGCCGGGTAATTCATCGAGCGGAAGCTGTTCTCGGACGAGCTAGAGCCGATGACGTCCGAGTGGAGCAAGGGCCGTAGCGCCGCGTAGGACGCCGCCTCTTCTTTGATCTTCGCGGCCTCGATGGTCTTAAGGACGAGCCACTCGCGGGTGCCCTCGGCGGGGTTATCGATCTCGGTCGCGGGGATGAGCTTTCGGAGCTGCTTGCAGCCACTGACGGAAAAGCCAATGAGAAGCAGGACAAAGAGAATGCGAAGTGATGGTCTCATGCGTAACCTCTTGAATGCAGATGAGCTGACTCTGTGGAGTGGGTGGGACATTAACCCGGTCGGCACCCATCCGTCCACCCGCGGGTTACCCCCCCTCTCGTGTCGGCGTCGGAACCCTCTCATGGCCCGTCGGACGTTGACACGGGGGCGCCGAATCGTTGTTATGCGTCGTTGTGCGTTAACGGAGGCCACGTGGTTTATAATGATTCTGAGTTTGTGCACCTCAATGCTAGGTTTATCGATGCCGTGATTCGGTGTTGGGAGCAGCTCATGGAGCACATCACCCACATTCGGATCGGCGAGCTCACGCCCGAGGAAGAAGAAGAAGCGCGCGAGGCGATTCGCTCCACGACGATCGAGAGCGATCTCGAGCTCGCCGGCTTTCGGGCTGATGCGACCCGCCGCGGCTGGTCTTTTCCCCTCGACGACCTCGCGGAGAGCTACGCGCTCGATACGGTCGAGAGGCAGATCGTCGAGCTCGCGCTTATGCCGCACCTCGACCTCAGCTTTCGCCGCCGCCTAGCTCGTTTCAATAACAACATCTTGCTTGACTTTGTCGACGTCGATCTCGTGCTTCAGCTCCTCTTCACGTCCCGCGTCGAGCGCCTTGAAGGTCGGCGCTTTTTCGCCGTCGACTCGACCCTCTTGATGCACAAGCTGATCTCACTCGAGCGCGCGAAGGAGCCAAAGGGCGACGGCGCCCTCGCCCAGGAGATCAAGATCCCCGAGCGCCTCGCTGACTACGTGCTCTGTCGCCGCAGCATCGACACGACGCTCCGCAGCATGGCCGAACTCAAGGACCCGAAGGTCAAGCTTGAGGACGTCGCGCTTGACGACGAGGACTTCGTTGAGTTGCAGGAGGTGCTCCGTCACTTCTCGCGGCCAACCTCCGGGAAGCGCGGCAATCGCGGGCCTTTCGTCGGGAAGAACGGCCTGGCGATCGCGCTCGTGGGCTCGCCCGGTACGGGCAAGACGATGCTCGCCGAGGCCATCGCGAGCGAGCTGCATCGGCCTCTACTCCTGGTCGATTCCGCGACCTTGGCGGGGGATAGCCGCTCGTTCGTCTCGATCATCGCAGGACTCTTTACGGAGGCCCGTGTGCAAGGCGCGGTCCTCGTCTTCGACCGGTGTGAGTCCCTTGTAAATAAAGGGAATCCACGCCTTCCTCCGCTGCTGTCACAGCTTGAGCGCAGCGGTGGCTTGATTATTTTCACGACCAATCGTCCGGACGAGGTCGACTCGGCCATCGAGCACTACATCGGCTTCCAGATCAACCTCGGCATGCCGGACGTCGACCAGCGGACGCGCATCTGGATTACCCACATGCCCGCGGGCGTACCTGTCATGCCCGACGTCGATCTCGAGGACTTCGGGACACGCTTTGAGCTCACCGGCGGTCAGATCGCGAGCGCGTGTGCGCTCGCCGAGCAGCGCGTCGGGTCCAGCAAGGAGCATGTCGCGATCTCGGTTGAGCTCTTAAAACAGTGCGCGCAGGCTCAGATCCGTGCCGACATGGACGAGCTCTCGGTTCGCAGTAAGATCCACTTGCAGCTGACCGACATCGTCCTACCAGAGCGCGAGATGTCGATGGTGCAGGAGGTCCTGATGGCCTGCCGCAACCGCGTGTTCGTGATGACGAAGTGGGGCTTTGGTAAGCGCCTCGTGACGGGTAAGGGCATCACGGTGCTCTTTAAGGGCGAGCCAGGTACCGGCAAGACTCTCTGTGCCGAGATCATGGCGAATGAGCTCGGGATGAAGCTCTATCAAGTCTCAATTCCACGTATCGTGTCGAAGTACGTGGGTGAAACTGAAAAGAACATCAGCAAGATCTTTGCCTCGGCGCGGGCCAATCACAGCATGCTCCTCTTCGACGAGGCCGACTCGCTGTTTGGAAAGCGCGTGACGAACGTTGAGAGCTCGATCGACCGCTTCTCCAACATGGAGACGAACTTGCTGTTGCAAGAGATCGAGCGCTTCGAGGGCGTCGTTATTTTGACCACCAACCTTGATAAGAACATGGACGACGCCTTCGCCCGTCGTATTATGTACAAGATCGACTTTCCGAAGCCCGACGTCCGCAACCGCGAGATTATCTGGAAGAAGCTCGTACCGAAGGACTGTCCGGTCGCCGACGACATCGACTATGTCGACCTCGCCGAGAGCTTCGAGCTTTCAGGTGGTAATATCAAAAACGCCGTCGTGCGTGCGGCGTACCGGGCCGCCGAGCGTCGGGATATGATCACGCGCGACGACATCGAACATGCGGCCGAGAAAGAGTGCATCAGCGCCGGCAAGCTCTTCCGTACCTCACGCAAGCGCGATTGGTAGGGTGGGTGGCCCTTTGGGCCCGCGGGCCCCGGCCCCTCACGGCTGGGGCAAGGTCGTGTGCCGTGGGTACGCGGCTCAGCCCATGATGAGGACAGCGATGAGCGCGCCGATGAGTAGCGCCGCCAGTCCGAACCAGATGAGCTTTGTCTGACCGCCCTTGGGGCCTTGGGCCTGCGTCGTGAGCTGCTCTTGTTGCGCCTCGCGGACGAGGTCCCGCGACGGGGCGGAGCGACCCCCAGCCTCCGTCGTGCGGTCTTGGACCGTCAGTGGGGGCTTTGGTAGCGATGGGCTGTGATTTGGCAAAGAGAACGGGGCGATCTCTCTCACCGTTGACGCGGCCGCATAGGCTGGCTCGCCGGTGTGCAGGCTGCCCTTGAGCGCGCTGAAGTCGCGAGTGCTCATAGGCGTCGCCATCGAGCGGAGTTTCGCGAGATCGACCGACTGTGCGATTGTCGCCGACATGTCGTCCTCGAGCACGCCTTGGCCGGTCTCGAGGTAAAACCGTACATCCGCGGCCAGCTCGGAGCCATCGCGTTGGCGGAGTTTGGGGTCTTGGGACAGGCTCTTTCGTACGATCGACCAGAGCTCCGGCCTTAAGCCGGCCGGGCAGCCGAGCATGTCGTCGCGAAAACCCACACGCCAGTCGAGGTAGGCGATGAGCCCCTCTTTACCCGGGCGCCCGCGGCTGCCGACGGTCCACGGGAAGAGCTGCTGGCCGGACAGCAGCTGGTAAAAGATCGTGCCGAGCGCGAACACGTCCGCCATCGTGTCGGTCTTGTGTTTCGCCCGGTCTTTTTCGTGCGGGTCCGAGATCTGCTCAGGCGCCATGAACTCGGGCGTGCCCGCGATGAGACCGGCGTCGAGATCGTCTAGGAAGTCATTTCCTTGCAGCACATCTGTCTGTTCGTAGAGCTGCAAGAGGCCCTGAGAGTCCTGCACGAGGCCGAAGTCCATGAGCTTCACGGATCGATCCATGTGCATGATCATGATGTTATCGGGCGTAATGTCGCGGTGCGTGAGCCCCAGCTTATGCAGCCCGTTGAAGCCGTCGCAGAGCTGCACCATCAGTGCGCACGCCGCGTGCTCTGGGACGGGGCGCCGCTGCCGGACGATCGCTCCGAGCGTGAACCCGTCGACAAACTCCATCGCGACCCAGGGGTCTTTTCCGTGGAGCCCGTGCCCGCTATAGGACACGCGGTTCGGGTGGGCGGGGAGCTGTCGCATCACTTTGATTTCACGATGAAATCGCCGCAACGCTTGGTTGTCGTCGCGGTAGAGGTATTTCACCGCGAAGCGGGCGCCGGCCGGATCATGGGCCTCGAAGACCCACGCGAATTTCCCGGAGCCCACGAAGCGGACCACACGCAGCTCAATGGGGCGCACAGAGAGGCCGGAGTTCTTGGGTGGTTTGAACTCCCCTCTCACGACGGTGCCGAGCAGCGTGTTTGGATCAAGTGTCATGAATCGAAAGCCTCGTGATGCGGGTCGGCGGGCCCGCCGCGCTCACACTTTCCCCCGAAACCCCGCGTTCGCGCAAGAGCAACTCATGCTTGGCCGAAACTGGCTTGGTCCGGCGTCGGCCCGCGCGGTCGACCTTCGAGGTGTAAGCTTTCAGCTAATGGCTGGTCGCGTAGCGGTCGCGCCACGCCTTCGCGAGGCCCTCGCGGTCGTCGGGGTGCGCCAGATCTGTCAGCAGCCGCGCTCTCTCGCCGAGGGTGCGCCCATAAAGATTGGCGATCCCCCACTCGGTGGCCACCCAATGCACGTGGGCACGCGTCGTGACGACGCCAGCCCCCTCGTGCAAAGTGGGGACGATCCGCGTCTGGCCCCGTGTCGTGCGCGATGGCAGCGCGATGATGGGCCGACCCCGCTCGGCGAGTGAGGCGGCGCGGATGAAGTCCATCTGCCCGCCGACGCCCGAGATGACCTTGTGGCCGATAGAGTCGGCGCACACTTGGCCCGTGAGATCGACCTCGACCGCGGAATTGACGGCCGTGACGCGCGGATTTTTGGCGATCAGGCGGGGATTATTGATGATGGCCGCGTCGTACAGCGCGACGCTCGGGTTGTCGTCGATCTTGCGATAGAGGCGCTCGCTGCCGACGACGAACGAAGCCGCTGAGAAGCCTCGGAAGACCTTCTTCTGGCTGTTGTCGATGGCGCCCGACTCCATGAGGTCGATCGCGCCATCGGAGAACATCTCCGAGTGAAGGCCGAGGTGACGATGATCCCGCAGCGCCTTTAACACCGCATTGGGGATGGCGCCGATTCCCAGCTGCAGCGTCGCGCCGTCCTCAATCACCGAGGCGACGAAGCCCGCGATGCGCAGATGAACCTCGGAGGGGGGCTCTGGGTCGCATCCGTGAAGTGACTCGTCGACATCTACCCAGGCGGTCACCCGCGAGATGTGGATGGCGCCTGAGCCATGGACTCGCGGCATCTGGCGATTCAGCTGGGCGACGATGATAGGGGCCGTCTCGATCGCGGCCTGCGCGATGTCGACGCTGGGTCCAAGGGTGCAGTAGCCGTGGGCGTCGGGCGGCGACAAGGACACAAGGGCCGCGTCTAGCCGGCTTGAGCCGCTCCTGAAGAGGTTCGGGATCTCCGAGAGGAAGCACGGGAGGTAGTCGATTCGATCGCCGTCGAGGCGTCGCCGCATATTCTCGCCAACGAAGAGGTTCGTGACGCGAAAGTGGGGGGCGAGGGCGGGGTCGCCGTAGGGAGCGTCGCCGTGCGTGTGGATGTGGATGAGCTCGAGCGCGTCAAAGCGGGCGGCCTGGGTGACGAGCTCTTGGATGAGGGTCGTCGGGGTCGCCGCGGCGCCGTGGATGAAGACGCGCCCGTGAGAGGGCAGGCGCGCGATGGCATCGGCGAGGGTCGATTCAACCATGAACCTGGTCCTTGCGGGGAGGAGAGACTAGTCGCGCACGATAGGGTATCCGTCGGCCTTGACGACCAACACGGCGCAGTTTGCGTGTCGCAGGACGCGCTCTGCGGTCGAGCCAAGGAGCCGATCGACGACCTTGTGCCGTCCATGGGTCCCCATCAAGATGGCGTCGGCGAGGATCTCGTCCGCGACCTCGAGGATACGTTGATGTGGGGTGCCCGTCATCACGCGCTTTATGACGCGTGGTCCATCGTCGGCGGTCGTCGGACGCGCCGCGAGCTCAACAAGGAGGTCCCAGATCGCGGCATCGAGGCGCTTCTCCTCAAAGGCGATGAGGTCGTCCGCGATCATCATCGCCTCGCCGTCGACGAGGCTGCGAGCCGTGAACTCCTCGCTGATATGCAGCAAGGTGAGTCTCGTTCCGTGCGCGATCGCGAGCTCGAGTCCGAGGCGAAGTGCCGCCTGGCTGGTTGGTGAGAAATCGGTTGGAATAAGTATGTGCTGAAACATAGCGGCCTCCGGAGGTTAGAGCTCAAATGATTACCACAGCATGATCATGTAGTCGCCCGCCCGAATGTGCATGTGCGCGATCGCTTCGAGTCCCGCTAAGCCTACGAGAATAAGCCAAACTCCTGACAGCGAGGCCAAGAACAGGGGCGCCCGCGCGAGCCAACGGTGCGGCATGGCCCGGGCGAGGACGCGGGGCAACAGGGTCACTCCCAACAGCACCGGCGTCGTCATCGCGACGAGGAGCACCATCACGCCGGCCCCATGGAGGGCTGAGCCGGTGGTGGCCGCGAGGCCCAAAGCCCAAAGGGTGATCATGCACGGTAAGAGGCCCAAGATCGCGCCCAGCGCGAGCAAGCGCGCGGGTCCAGCGTCGTCTCGCAGGGCGACCTTGTGGACACCTCGTTGGATGAAGGCCTGGAAGAGGGCGACTGGCCCCGGAGGATGGTCGCGCTGTTCGAGCCGGGTCAGCGGCCTCGGAGTCTTGCCGAATGTCTTGAACAGCATGTATCCGATTAGGGACAGCCCGAACGCGATCGCCATGACCCCACCCGCCTGTTGGAAGATCGCCCCGAGTCCGCGCCCGGCGAGGCCTGCGGTGGCGCCCAAGATGGCGTAAGTAAACGCCCGGCCCAGTTGATAGAGCAGCACCGACCCGGCGCCCTTCACGGCACCGTGTCCGCGCGCCACACCAGCCACGTCGAGGCCCATCAGGATCGGGCCGCACATGCCCGCACAGTGAAAAGAGATCCAAATTAGCCCGACCGAGAGGAGTTGGGCGTATGCGTTCATTTAGTTTTAAATTCAACAGGGTTGGCGCCCGCGATCCAGAAGAATGCGATGTTCATTGAGATGAGAAGCACAAAGAAGGCCGCGATCCAAAAGCCGGGCGAGCGCCAGATCGGATCCTTGATGGCGGGTGCCGCTGCTGGTGCTGGCACGGTGGGTGGGAGCTTCTTCATGGCGTCTCTCCTATCGGGGGTGTCTCCGTCGTCTCCGTCGGTGTCTTGGGCTTCATCCTGCGGTGCGGGCCCAGCATCTTCATTATCACGATGCGGTGCGTGCCGGAGTGCGAGTCGTCGACGCGCAGCGGGATCTCCATATTGCGTTCGAACTTGTCGTAGGGAACCTTGACCAGCACCGGCAGGTCATAGTCGCCAAAGCGGGGCAGCGTCACCGACGGCTGGGGCAAGGTGATATAGGCGGCGGTCTCGGGTAAGGCGCTGAGCGTAAACGTCGTGTCGGCGTTGTGCTTATTGACTACTTGGACCCGCATATTGTTGATGACCTCGGTGTCACCGAGCACGAAGGTCGAGCCGCCACGCAGGACGGTCGCCTCGAAGACTTTATTCTGGCTGATGATCACGATGGCGACGGTGAGTCCGGCGATGCCCATAAACATGTAGAAGAACAGGCGCGGCCGCCAGAAGCGGCGTTTGCCTTCGGTGATCATGCGCTCGGAGTCGTAGCGGATGAGCCCCTTGGGCCGGTTGACCTTGACCATAATCTCGTCGCAGGCGTCGATGCAGTAGGTGCAGCCAATGCACTCGAGCTGGTTGCCGTTGCGGATGTCGATGCCGGTCGGGCAAACGGCGATGCAGCGCCCACAGTCGATGCAGTCGCCGACGGGCTCGCCAGCGGCCTTCGCCTTTATCTTTCCGCGAGGCTCGCCGCGCGTCGAGTCGTAGATGACGTTGATGGTGTCAGCGTCCTGGAGCACTGACTGCAGGCGCCCGTAGGGGCAGATGACGATGCAGAGCTGCTCGCGGAACCACCAGAAGTTGCCGTAGATGATGAGTGACATCGCGACGGCCCAGCCAAAGGTCGTCCCGTGTTCTGCCGGGCCCTCGGTGATCATCGCCTCGAGGCCATCGACGGAGACGAAGTAGGCCAAGAAGATGTGGGCAATGACGACGGCGAGGACGAGGTAAATAGCGTGCTTTAGCAATTTCTTAAAGAACTTCTCGGTCGTCATCGGACCATTGGCGAGGCGACGGCGTTTCTCGGCGGGACCCTCGATCCACCGCTCGATGCGGCGGAAGACGCCATCGAGGAAGACCGTCTGCGGGCAGGCCCAGCCGCACCAGAGGCGCCCGAAGACGGCCGCCGTGACGATGAGCGTGAAGCCGATGCCCGTCAGCACGAAGAACATCATGTAGAAGTCTTGGGCGTTGAAGGTCGCGCCCAAGAGGAAGAAGTGTCGCTTCGGGAGATCGATCCAGACGGCCGGGTTGCCGTTGATGGTGATAAAGGGAAGGGACGCGTAGAGCGCGATCAAGATCGCGTAGACAAACGGTTTAAGACGGGTCCAGCGCCCCTTCGTGTCCGCCGGATAGACATACTTTCGCGAGCCCTGGTCGTCGAGGACGGACACGGTATCAAGGTTTGGCCGGTGGCCACCTTTAGGTTCGATAGTGCTCATGCGTCTATTCCAGCGGTTTCAGATGAGAGGTCGATGGAGCCCCAGCGTGATGCGAGGGCCCACCGAATCACTTCACGGCGCGTAGGCTTCGCCCTGGGGTTCTTTGCCCGGCACGTTGGCGTTGCGCTGGACCAAGATATACGCGACCAGCTGTTGGATGGCTGTCTCCTCGATCTGGCCGCGCCACTTCGGCATACCGAGACGCGCATAGCCGACGGCGATCGAGACGTAGATGTCCCGCGTCGTGCCGCCATGAATCCAGAAGTTATCCGTCAGGTTGGGGCCCGTGCCGCCCTCGGCGTTCAGACCGTGGCAAGAGGCGCACTTGATGGCGTAGGTCGCCCTGCCGTCGGCGACGGCGCCCGCATCCGCGGCCATGGCTTCCAAGACCTCGGGCGCGACCGCTTGGGCGAGAATGAGCTTTTCGTGGGCCTCAAACTCGACGAGGTACTCCTCGAAGGACCCGTCGACGTCAGGCAGAGTCTCGCGTGTAATCCAGTAAAATATTGAAAATACAACAGTAATTGCGAAGGTCCACAGCCACCACTTCGGCAGTGGGTTGTCGAACTCTTTGATACCGTCATAGTCGTGGTCGGTTTCAACATCTTCGATGATCTTCGACATCTTAGTGACTCCCTGCCTTGGGGTGAGTGGGTGGCGCCTCGTCGTCAGCCAGCGGGAGCTGGCTCATCGCGTCCATGCGGTCGTTTTTGCGACCGGAGGTCATCACGCGGATGACCACGATCGCGAAGACCGCCATGAACACGATGAGCGCGAAGAGGGGATAGTTGAGGACATCGGTCTTTGAGAGGGTCTCTGAGAGCATTTTATTTTTCCTCCAAGTACCGTTAGCGGGTTACGGGGTCGGGGCCGCCGGGAAGGGTCGGGCTTTTGCCCTTTTGGATCTCAACCTGGCTGGCCTCGTACATGATGTCGCCCATCGGGTCCTCGGGATGGACGCCGAGGCGCGTCAAGTACGCGATGAGCGCGATCATCTCTGCGTCCCATGCGACATCAAACCCGTCCTTTTCCAGCTTGGCTGCGATCATCTTGCCCTGGAGCTCGACGAGTATCGCGCCGTCCGCGATGTGGTTCGCGGTATAGGGCACGCCGAGGGTCTTCATCGCGCTGAGCTTGAGGACCGTATCGTCGATGTCGATCTTCGATTCTTCCATGAAGGCGTAGCTGGGCATGACAGAACCAGGCGAGGTGTCGCGCGGGTTGAGCAGGTGCTCGTAGTGCCACTTCTCGTTGCGTCCCGCGTGGCTGCCCTCACGTGCGAGGTCAGGCCCCGTGCGCTTTGAGCCCCACTGGAAGGGGAAGTCGTACTTCGACTCGCCTGCGATGGACGGTGGCCCATAGCGGAGCTCCTCGGACACGAAGGGGCGGATCTGCTGGCTGTGGCAGGTGTAGCAACCCTCGCGCACGTAGATGTCACGGCCATGCAGCTCAAGCGGCGTGTAAGGCGTCTGCTCGACGTCCGAGGTCACGGCGGTCATGGGCACCGCGTCCGCGATCGTCAGCGTCGGGATGAGCTCGGCCACACCGCCGGCCAGCACCGCGAAGGTCACGAGGACCGTCATCAGCAGCGGCCGCCCCTCGAGGGTACGGTGGACCGTGTCCCCACCCATCGCGGGGTCTTTTTTGCCGAGGAGCACGAGGGCCACGACGAAGGCGAAGATGAGGAAGGCGAGGAAGATGGCGGCGCCGATAATGTCGGTCAGGAAGAAGCCTCCCATCAGGGCCAGGCCGATATAGGTGATGGCCAGCGGCGGCGCGAAGACGATCTTCGTCCAGTGGACCTCGGGCCTGTGCCGGACGACCTCGGTGACCGTCACGGTCACGACGACCTCTTTGCCCTGACGGATGGTCCGAATGACGTTGTAGATCATCAGGATGAAGCCGCTGAGGTAGAGCAGGCCGCCGACGGCCCGCATGACGTACATCGGCCAGATGGTCTGGGTCGTCGTCACGAAGTCATAGGTGAGCGCGCCTGACTCGTTCGTGGCGCGCCACATGAGGCCCTGGCTGATGCCCGAGATCCACATCGCGATGGCGTAGAGCAGGATCCCGAGGGTGCCCATCCAGAAGTGGGCGTCAGCCATCTTCTTCGAGTAGAGCTGCGTACCGAAGAGGCGGGGGACGAGGAAGTAGATCATACCCGCAGCCATAAAGCCGTTCCAGCCCAGGGCGCCGGTGTGGACGTGGCCGATGATCCAGTCCGTGTAGTGACCGAGGGCCGAGACCGACTTAATGGACAGCAGTGGGCCCTCGAAGGTCGCCATGCCGTAAAACGTGATGCCCGCGATAAAGAACTTGATGACGGGGTCCGTCTTGAGCAGGTGCCAGGCGCCGCGCAGCGTCAAGAGGCCGTTGATCATGCCGCCCCAAGACGGCGCCCACAGCATGAGTGAGAAGACCATGCCGAGGGACTGCGCCCAGTCGGGCAGGGACGTGTACAGGAGGTGGTGCGGTCCGGCCCAGATGTAGAGGAAGACGAGGGCCCAGAAGTGAATGATTGAGAGCTTATACGAGTAGACCGGGCGGTTCGCGGCCTTCGGCAAGAAGTAATACATGATGCCGAGGATGGGCGTCGTCAGGAAGAAGGCGACGGCGTTATGGCCGTACCACCACTGCACGAGGGCGTCTTGGGCGCCGGAATAGATGGAGTAGCTCTTGATGCCCGAGAAGATTGGAAGTGCAAGGTTATTGACAATGTAGAGGATCGCGATGGTGACGATGGTCGCGATGTAAAACCAGAGCGCCACGTAGAGGTGTTTCTCGCGGCGATTCTTGAGGGTCCAAAAGAAGTTGATCGCGAAGACCACCCAGATCAGGGTGACTCCGATGTCGAGAGGCCACTCTAACTCTGCGTATTCTTTAGACTGTGTCATGCCAAGAGGCAGCGTGATGGCGGCCGCGACGATGATGAGCTGCCAACCCCAGAAGTGGATGTTGCTCAACTTATCGCTGGCCATTCGCGCCTTCGTCAGGCGCTGCGTTGAGTAGTAGACACCAGCGAAGATCATGTTGCCGACGAAGGCGAAGATGACCGCGTTGGTGTGCAGGGGACGCAGGCGACCGAAGGTGAAGTACGGGCCGACGTTTAGCTCAGGGAAGGCCATCTGCAACGCGATGATGAGACCGACGAGCATGCCGACGATCGCCCACAACATTGTGGCGTATACAAACTTTTTGACGATGCGGTCATCGTAGGTGACCAGCACTTCGCGGGTCTCGACCGCGTAGGGCGGGTGAACCACATCAAGGGGTGGGGCTGTTGCGCTCATCAGAGTTTTCCTCTTGGGTGTCGTTGTCATTTTCAAGGGGGAGAAGGGAGAGGCGATCGATGTGATCGCGGGTCTTGTCGCGGTAGGTCACAAAGAACAAAAGGACGCCGAGTCCAGCGAGGACGAGGCTTACAAAGAGGGTCAGCCAGATCGCGTTCATGCGTGCACCGCCAGTCCGTTGGGGGGGATGGGGCACGCGCGGGTCTCACGACGGGCGCGTACGATACCGGAGGTCGACGCCGTGATAGCGATGACCACCAGAGAGCTGAGCGGCATCGCGACGGCACATACGAGGGGTGAGAGCACCCCAGCGAGCGCCGCGGTCAAGCCGGCGACGTTGTAGATGATTGCAAATGCAATGTTTATGCGGGTCTGGCGTCGCACGCGGGCGGCCTCGACGAGCAGCGCGGAGATCGGACCGATGCCGCTGGTCGCCAGATAGAAGTCGGAGCGCGAGGGCAGGGCGGCGCGGTCGAGGGCTGGAGTTCCGGCCAAGAGCGCCGCGTCGAAGGCGAGGGTATCGTTGATACCGTCTCCGATCATGAGGGTCTGATCGGGCCCGAGGCGCTTGATAAGGTCAGCCTTCGCTTGAGGGGAAAGGCCCGCCAAGATGTATTGAGGTGCAAGTCCAAGGGCCGCGCCGATGGTCGCCGCGCGCTGTGGGTTGTCGCCGGACGCGACGTGGACGTCGACGCCGAGCGCGCAGATACGGGCGATCTCGTCGCGCGCGTCGCTGCGAAGGACCTCTTTGAACTCAAAAGACTTTACTGTCTCCTGGCCCTCTAGGAGGGACAGCGTCTCGCCATTCCGGACGAGGCTCCAACGGCCCAACTGCAGACCGTGGCCGGGCGTCTCGATGACGACGGCGTCAGGGGCGACCCGAATGTCCTCGCCGCGTGTGAGTTTTTCGAAGATCGCGCGCGACTTCGGGTGATTGGAGCGCGCCGTCAGCTGGCCGAGGATCTCGCGCTGAGCCGGCGTGAGGGTCGCGAGGGCGCCGGAATCGACGAGCTCAAGCTGCCCAAAGGTCAGCGTGCCAGTCTTATCGAAGACGACGTGTCTGACCCGCCGCGCGGCGTCTAGAAGGCCCTGGCGGCGCGCATGGAGGCCGAGGCTTCGCAGGCGGTGCTGGGCGAGCTCGTAGGCCAAGGGAGTCGCCAGCCCGAGGGCGCAGGGGCAGGTGATGACCAGCACCGCCGTCGTGACCCCGAGCGCCCTGATGAGGCCAGCGTCAAACCAGACCGCGAAGGCGAGGCCCGCGAAGATCAGCACGGTCAGGACGTAGATCGTGGTCAGGTGATGCCAGAAGCGGTCCGTGGGGCTCTCTGCTGCGTCTGATTGGGGGGCGAGGAGACGCTCAAGGTTGGACGCCGAGAAGGACTCGTGCACGTCGAGGGTCACGGCCGAGCGGCCGACGAGATGCGCGCCAGCCGGGACGGGGCGGTTCCGGTCGAACGCGATCGGATCGGACTCGCCCGTGAGCCATGCGAGTGAGAACTCTGCCTCGGCGGTGTCGGCAGACAGGGTCGCCGCGACCGGCAAGAGCTCGCCGGGGGTGATCATGACACGCATGCCGGGGGCCAACGAGCGGAGCGGCGTCAGCTCAATGCGCGCGTCTTCGGAGACGATCCGCACACGGGCGTGGCTCATGCCGTCGTCGCTGAGGAGCAGGCGCCGGTTCCGCTCGAGGATGCGCCGTTGGGCCCAGCGCCCGAGCAGCATCAGCGCGATGAAGATGTTGAGCGTATCGAAGTAGGCGGCCTCGGGGTTGCCGCTGACAAAGAGGAAGGCCGAGCCCGAGTAGGCGAGCACGATCCCGAGCGCGATGGGTACGTCCAAGTGGAGCGTGCGGCGGCGGAGGGCGTGCACGGCCCCGCGGATAAAGACGGGCCCGCCGATCAAGAGGGCGAGGGTCGATAGGCCCAGATTGACCCAGCCAAAGAGGGCGTAGATACCGTCAGGGTCGCCGGGGCTGAGGCCGAAGTAGCCCGAGAGCGACAGCGCCATCGAGTTCATCGCGATCGCGAACACGGTGCCAAGCCGGATGCCGAGTCCATCGGAGATGCTCGTCGTGTCGCGCATCGGCGGACCAGTTCGGTAACCGAGGCGCGCGAGGTCGGTCAGGAACGGCTCAAGGGGGAAGGTCGTCGCGTCGATCGTCAGCGTCAGACGTCCGACGCCGGGGTTGATGCCGATGTGGTGCGCGCCCGGCTGGCGGCTGAAGAGGGTCTGGATGACCCAGACGCACCCGGCGCAGTGGAGCCCCTGGGCGTCGAGCGTGAGGGTGAGGCGCGCGTCGCTCTGCCCCTCATGGCGGGCCAAGTCCAACATGGCCGGCAGCCACGGGAAGTCGCGCGGGGCGGCGTCGCCAGGGGTGCCGAAGCCTTCCTGAAGCTCGTAGTAGCGTGTGAGGCCCGCGTTGCTGAGCAGGGCGTAGGCGCCGGCGCAGCCCGTGCAACAGAATGCGTCAGCCTCATCCCCAGCGGGGAGGGCGGCGCGGCAGTGCTTACAAGATTGGTAGGTGTGTTTCACGGCATGAACTTCCGACGCGCCTCTTGAGCAAGGGCCGTGCCGAAAGTTAACCGTTTAAGACTATGGGGCGTTTTCGAAAGGCATCAGCGTCGGTGTGCGTAATGACACACCGGCGCCGTGCGAAATAGCCCAATTAGCATCCGCGACGGCGTGGCCGGCCGCCGGGTATTGGACGCGTCGCCGCCTCGCAGCCCGGTTAGGCTTGCTGCGAGATGGGGCCGCGCGGCGGTGGATTGGGGGCGTGATGGCGCTATTCGGGTCAGCCTTTCGGTCGGCCCAAGGGTCGGCCCTTGGGTCGGCCCTTGGGTCGGACCACGAGGACGGCCATCGGGCAGTTGCGTACGACGTCATAGGCGACTGAACCGAGGATGAGTTTCTCGATGCCGCCCCCGCCGTGGGACCCGATGATCACGAGGGAGGCGCCGATCTTCTCGGCGAGCTCGCATATCTCGGGGCCAGGCGCGCCCACGCGCACGTGGAGAGGGCTAGCGTCGGCCGTAAACCCATGATCGGCCAGATCTTTTGACACCCGCTGGCGGGTTCCCTCGACACGCGCGGCGTCACCGGATGCGCCACCCACTGCCCAAGACAGTCCGCCGGCGACAGGCAGGACGTGGACGATGTGCACGGACGCGGCCGGCACGATGGACAGCGCGGTGCTGAGCGCCTCGATCGAGAGGGCCGAGAAGTCGAGGGGGACCAAGATAGTATTAAGTGATTTGAGATCCATAACGCGCGCCTCCATCCGCAGTGGACCATCGACCGCTGACAAAGGCAAGAGGCGCCCATCTGGCCATCTGGCGGGCAGGGCAATCGAGTTCTAAAGGGGGTCTGCCTTGAGCGCCCGTCATGCGCGCAAAATGCGCGCGTACCAAAACCCCACGACCGGGCTGAGAGGCGCCCTCTTGGTCCGCGCGTTTTTAACGCGCTACGAGCATGGCTATGTTGATACTCAAACTAAAAATACGCCGGCGCGAGGCGACGCGATGCGCGCTAAAAGCGCGCGGACCATAGGGGGGAGGCATTGACTAACGAGCGCGGGAGCGGCCCTTGGTCCGCGCGTTTTTAACGCGCTACGGGCCTACTGGCATCGGGACGGCCCTAGTCATGGTACCCCTCCAAAGCCCGTCAATGCGACAGCCTCTTTCTGCGCGCGTACCAAAGGTTTGCTCCACACCGATTTCGTCAGGGGTCGTTGGTGTTGCTTCGCTTTGACCGCACCGACCTAGAACTCGATTGCCCTGATCTGGCGGGGCTATAGCCCGTCCACGGTTTTTGGTGGCGTTCGCGGCACATTGACCGATGGTCAGCGAGCATTCGCGAAAATATTGCCGAAAAACCTAGGGTTTAAGGGGTTTTTCTTCACTGTCAGGCTCTGCGGGAGCAGGTTTGGCTTTTTCCGGTGCTGGCGTCGTCGGGACCGGCGGTTTGGCCTTGCCTTCGGTCTCGCCACCCTCGGGTTCGGCTTTGTTGACAGGGACGGCCTCTGGAGTCGGCGCGCCTTGTTTCTCTGCCTCGGGCGTCGCCTTGTCGGCGGTAGGTTTCACGTCCGAGGTCGGCTTGAGCGGCGCCGGGGCGTCCGCCTTTGTCGCCGGTGCGGCCTTTTTCGGGTCCTTTTCCGCGTCTGGGGCCTCGTTGATGACCTTCGGTGATGTCTTGGTTGGTTCGTCCGGTGCGGGTGGCACGATGAGGGTGCTCGGCGCGATGGCCTTCGGGCCCCCGTCACGCAAGCGCTGGGGATCCCCCGGCCCACTCGAGTCGTCACCCGAGGTCGGTGTTGCGTCCTCGGTGACGGTAGCGGTGAGCGCCTGAAGCCCCGCCTGTGCTTCGACGAGCGAGCCTCGCCGCATCAAGGCCTCGACCTCGTCGAGCTTCGATTTGAGACCCGCGATCTTCTTCGGGGGGGTATTCGCCTTGCGCAGAACCTCGAGCTTGGCCCGTAAGTGATTGATGTCCTTAGCCAGTAACTCTTTTTTCCGTGAGAGTGTCTTTTCGCACACACCCACCCAAGACTTCGCCTCGGCTACGTAGTTCTCGGCCTGCTGACCGTCCGAGGCCGCGACGGCCTTCGCTGCGAGGTCCGTGAGGGCGTTGAACGCGCCCGCCTCCGCTGGACACAAGGCGTCGAGCCCCTGGCCCACGATCCGCTTGCGCGCGGTCTCGAGCGTCGCGAGGCCCTTGCGGGTGCTAGCGGTCACGGCGTCTTTTCTTTTGGCCCGCGCGTCGGCAGGCGCCGTCGGCGACTCTGGCGGGGTCTGTGGGACGAGGCGTATCACGTAAAAGACGACCAGCGCCTCGCGGGCCTTGTCAATACTGCGCCGGAAGTGGCCGCTGGCCCTTGCCCGGCGCGCGACATTGAGCAGGTCGTCTCCTTCGGCCATGCGGTTATCGCCCTCACGTCCGAGGATGATGACGAGGGATCGCGCGTCTTCCGCGGCGTGAAGGACAGCGTCGGCCTCGGCGAGACTGGACTCCCCGGCGCCTTGGGCGTGGGGGATGTGCAGTCGCGACGCGGCGTCTGTGATGTTCGAAGCGCCGTCCCCCTTGGCGACTCTGGTTGTCGCCTCGAGGTAGGGATTGGTTGTGTCCGTGGTGCTGGGCTTGGGCGGAGACGCCGGGCCCTCGGTATTCTCCGGCGCCTCGCCATTTTGCCGCTGAGCGACCAAGAGCGCTCGCCGCTGAAGGCCGACATCCAAGTGGTCCGCGATCTGGATCTTCTGCAGCGCCATATGGCCATGTAGCTCCGCCGCTTCCGAGTCACCCTGTGCGAAGGCGCGGTCCGCCTGAGCTTGGTGATACTTCGCTTCGGCCAGCAATTGCGGTTGGGTGGTCATGAGCTCGGTCTGCTCAGCGAGAACTATCGCATTGGCCGCCTCGTCCATGACAACCAAGCGAGGGCCTGAGGCGCACCCGGCGCCTGTGGCCGTCGCGATGGAGCCGACCAATAACCATGCTAACTTGTTAATTGCGAACGTCAATTCTGTTCTCCATGCGAGTCGGCCAGGGGCGGCTGGGCGATGCCAGACGCCTCCTCGGCCGCGCGCCGATCGAAATAGGTCTTAAGCATAACCAGCTGACCTTCTGCGGCGTCGAGCAACAGCGACACGCGCGCGGCATCCTCGTCCGGTTGGGCGATGAGGCCCTCTGCCCGGTCAAGCCATTGGGTCGCGAGCCGAAGCTCTTTGCGCACGCTCTCGCTAAGCGGGCTGGAGCCGAGTGCCCTTAGCACCAGTCGATTTTGGATTATTCGCGCGGAGGTCTCGGGCGGCGCTGCGATATCGTCCCGCAGCGTCGCGCGAGGCGCACTTGCGCAGGCAGCGAGCAGGGCGATGCATAGGATTCCAATAAACGATAATGTCCTCATCGGGAGACTCCTCAGAAAATCGCGTATTGAAAACGGAGGTTTAGCGATTGTCGTACCTGGAGCTGTTCAAGTCGCGCGTCGTCACGGTGCACGACCACCTGGTACACGAGGCTCGCCCAGCGGTTGAGGCGGAGCGTGGCTGAGCTATTCCAGAAGAACACAGGCTTGAAGTCGTCCTCACCACCGATCTGATTAAACGAGCTGAACGCATCGAAACTCGACTGGAGCCCAATAAGCTCGCCGAGGCGAAGGCGCAACGACACGGAGGCCTCCACGCCGAATTGCGACACGTCGGTCAGCTGTGTCAGCAGGATCCGGCCGGGCGAGTGCGACTTCAGATAGCGTCCACCGGTCCCGTAATACTGCTGTCGCGCCGCCACCCCGCCCCGAAGGAGCAGCGTGAGCGTGTCATCGTCCCACGCCGTGAAGCCCAAGCCGCCGCCCTGTTGCAGGATGGTCGGACCGAAGGAGGGCATGAGCTGGATGCTGGTGCCGCCCTCGACATCGAACGCATAGCTCGTCCCGTCCCCGCGCTCTACCTCAACGGTGGCCGCCTCTTCCGGGAAGATCTCGGTGTCGAAGAAGGAGGTGCGCGCGCTGGCCCGCACGTAGGGCCCGACGAACTCGCCCAGGCGGTAGTTGTACATCAGCTCGGCCGTCGCGAAGTCTGTCAGCTTTTGAAAAGGAAGGCCGCGGCCAAAGTCGTGCTCGAGGCCGACCCAGTTTTGGTCGAGGCCCAGCTTTAAGAGAGCGAGGTGGTCGCCGACGTCGATGCCCGCCTTGAGCCGCGTGAAGGCCCCGATGCGGAGCGCGTCGCCCGAGAAGCCGCTGAGCTGGCCCTTAGCCCGGTCAAGCGCGACGGAGCCACCGACGAGCCAGTCGAAACGCCAGATACTGTCGCGGATGTCGAGCTTCCGATCTGGAAACTCCGTGCGGACGAGACGGTCGCCATCCATCACCAGTCGGTAGGCGATGCTGCCGCCTGCAGCGACCGAGAGCGCGACGCGTCCCTCAAGCTGTTCGGGGTCTCCGCTAGGCACGAGATAGTAGTCGCCGGGGGCCACGATCCACGTCCGGGTCGCGCCGTAGGCAGGATCTTTCGACGTCCGCTCTGGCCCGTAGGTGCGAGAAGAGTCTGTGCTAATGAGACTATATTTTTGCCCGATAGGACGATTCGTAGGGATCGATCGCGAGCACTCGCAAAGTCGCAAAGAAATCGGGGGTCACGGTCGTCTGTCCGGCCTCGACCTCGATCTCTGTCCGGGGCCTCCAAGGCATCGGTCCCTGGCCCACGATTACTGTGTATCGCCCCGGTGGAACCGCGATCCGGCGCCCAATGGCGGCGGTCGCGACGCGTTCGTCGCCCGCGTAGATGTGCACCTGCGGCTCAAGCTCTGGGCGCGTCGCGCTTGGCACGAAGATGGCGCCCATGCCGCTTGGCACGGGCGTCAGATCCAGCGCCAGCTGCGTCTGCGTGTCGGCGACCTCCGGGAGGTCGGGCGTGGACGCTATCGCCGCCGCCCCGGCGAGAGCGACCGTGACCATGGTCAGGGCCGAACCGAGCCTCCGAAGCGCGGAACGGAACTTCCGCGTTGGCATTTGAAATATCGTGCTTTCTTGGTTCATGTGAACCTCGGGGTGTCAGCGGTAAACAGGGGAGTTGGCAGCGCATCGGCAGGCCCTAGCTCGAAGACGGTCAGCGCCGGGGTCGGGACAACGGGCTGGGGCGTCTCTCCCGCCACGGGGATCGCCGCCAGCGCGGAGGTCAGGGTCCAAGAGAGCAGGGCGGCCGCTGTCAGCAGGCCCGTCGCCTCAGCCGCGCGTTCGTTCGGTATCGCCAGCATCGGCCGAACGCCTAAACTGATCACGAAGAAGGCGTAGGGCAGCGCCAAGAGCCCAACGATCGAGTGCACGAGCGGCGAAGGCACGACGTGCAGGACTCCAAGGATCAGCATCGGCGTCATACCGTAGACGCCAAACGCGAATGACTCCGCGAATTTTGCCGAGCCCCGTTCAGCGCCAGCGATGATGCGGGCGACGAAGCCAAAGGCCAGCACCATGATGACGCTGCCGGCGAATGTGAGCAGGGAGTGCGCGACGATAATATCCATCGGACGTTCCCGCGCGATACCCCCGACCATCGCAGCGATTCCACCGAGGGCGCTTAGGATCGTCGTGTGCGGCCAGATCAACTCACCAAAGCTTGGCGCCCCGGACTCGGCGAGGCGTCGCCAGAAGGCGCGTGGCCGGAAGGTGACCAGCAGCGTTCGGCCGAGGAAGCGCCAAAATGGTCTCCCTTTGGCCGCCACGTGGTCTTTTGGTGCCTCCGTCTTCTTTTTCGGCGTCGGGGAATCGTCGACGATGACTGATTGGTCGGGTTCCATGTGTTCCTTTTAGGGGGGCATCCGGCGTTGGTGGGGACAGTCGGACTAAGAGCTGTGTTTGATATAGGGTCTTCGTGAGCTTCCGCAGCTGCAGTTTGTGACCGCGTAGGCCGGCATGTCGGCGACATGCGCTCGCTCGATGCCATGCGTTTTGTATGTATAGAAATGAATAAAATACTTGGCATCGAATCGTTGCTCTTCTCAATGCTATCGTTTCATCGCGACGCGGGTCCGTCCAAGTGAATGTCGATGACGTGGACATTGGACCGTTGTTGGAAGAAAACACTATAATATTAGCACATCAGTCGATAATGACTGTGCGGACGGCTTCTTACAGGGCGCAGAGGCTTCGGGGGCAGTATAACCTCAATTCGAGCTCAACCGCCAGCTCCCATGAGCCCACATCGGCGATCACGCCATGGCTATTGCCAAATAGCCCATGCGCTCAAGTCACGATGTCATGAATAAACCTGCCTTCGAGTTCCCAGATGTGGAGAATCATTGCGCAAGAGAGCGCGCGGCTCTCTTGGCGTCGCGCGCGTGCCCTCGTGGTCCGGACGCGACCCTCTCTTCCCGGGTCCTCTGAGGGGGGGGGCTGTTTCTAGGAAGTTCCCTGGTGAGAGCCGGCTTCGTCGCAACAACAGGCCATGGGTGCGACGATCGATCCCAAGACCTCCCCCTCCCCCCGCCGTGAGGCTCGCTCTCGCAGCCACGTGAATGGCGCGTGAACTCGACTCTCCTCGGTAGGGTCACCTTTTTCATCGCGCGGGCTCCTCGCACCAGTCTTCACGTTTGACAGGCGCCCCCCTGCCCGCCTTGACAGACGGGCAGCCTCTGGTCACCTGCGGTGAAGCGTCCAGGGCAATCGAGTTTTAAAGGGGGTTGTCTTGAGCGCCCGCCGTTCGCGCAGAATGCGCGAGGAACAATGGGGGCTTTGGAGCACTTGGTGGCCCTTGGTGCGCGCGATTTTAGCGCGCTTACGGGCGCTCGAGGCAGAGTTTCTTAGAACTCGATCGCCCTGGTGAAGCGTCCCGTCAGCATTGACAGCAGGGCTCCTTCGGCATAACTCAAGACGCGGCGCGTCTCATCGCGTGTCGATTTTTCGAAGCGCCGGCCGGGGTCCCCATGGAGACAGACCGGATCGCGATGACCTCAAACGACCGCGCCGAGGATGGCCCATGAGCAAACCACAGAGCCCCGTCTTTGCCGAGACCAAGCCGACGGTTGGCGCCTCACCGCCCCGCAAAGAAGGCCCCGAGAAGGTCACCGGCGCAGCTCTCTACATCGACGACATCCACTTCGACGATCTCCTGCACGGCGCCACCATCCGAAGCTCGGTCCCGCACGCCCGCCTCGTCGGTGTGCATTTTGACCCAGCCTTTGATTGGACCGGGTTCACGATCGTGACGGCCGCCGATATTCCTGGCAAAAACTTCGTGACGCTGATTGAGACCGACCAGCCCTACCTGGCCTCGGACCTCATCAAGCACCCGGACGAGCCCGTCGCGCTCATCGCCTGCGCCGACATCTTCCGCCTTCGGGCCGCGGTGGCCCACGTGACGGTCGAGACGACGCCCTTGCCCGCGGTGCTCGACCTCGACACCTCGGCTGCCGCCGCGACTCTGCTCTATGGCAGCGATAATTGCGTCAAACGTATCGGCATCGACAAGGGTGACGTGGACGCGGCCTTCGCGCGGTCGGATATCACGATCATCGAGGGCCAATACGCGACAGGCGCTCAAGAGCAGCTCTATATAGAGACCCAGGGCATCGTCGCGCTGGCCGACCCCGACAAGGGCGTCACGGTCTTCGGATCGCTGCAGTGCCCTTATTATGTGCACAAAGCGTTGATGCCCCTCTTTTCATTGCCGCCGGATAAGGTCCGCGTCGTCCAGAGCGTGACGGGCGGCGGTTTCGGGGGCAAAGAAGAGTACCCGTCGATGATCGCCGGGCACGCAGCGCTGCTGTCTTGGAAGGCTGGCGGACGCCCCGTCAAGATCATCTACGACCGCACCGAAGACATCCGCGCGACGACCAAGCGCCACCCATCCAGGACCCATCACCGCACGGCCGTGACCGCCGACGGCGCGCTGGTGGCGATGGACATTCAGTTCGACATCGACGCCGGCGCTTACGCGACCCTGTCCGCGGTCGTGCTGTCGCGAGGCGCCATTCATGCGGCCGGGCCCTACCGTTGCCCGAACGTCCGGGTGCGCGCCCGGGCCCTCGCCACGAACTGCCCGCCTCACGGGGCCTTCCGTGGCTTTGGTGCACCTCAGAGCATCTTCGCGGTCGAGCGCCAGATGGACCGGGTCGCCCACGCACTCGGCCTGACGCCTCTCGCGGTTCGTCGGAAAAACCTCTTAAATCAGGGGGATCTGACGGCCACGGCCCAGCGCGTCGAGGAACCCATTGATCTCCAAGCGATGGTCGATGAGGCCCTCGCGCTGTCCGCTTGGGACCAACGTCGCGCCGAGATCGACCGTCACAACAGCTTCCCGGGCGGGCGCACGAAGCGCGGCTTGGGCATCGCGACCTTCTTTCATGGCTCCGGCTTCACTGGCTCGGGCGAGGTGTACCTGGCCTCCGTCGCGGGCGTCGCGCTCTTGCCCGATGGAAGGGTTGAGGTCCTCGCGTCTTCGACCGAGATCGGCCAGGGCACCAACACCATCTTTACGCAGATCGCCGCCACGGCCCTCCGCGTCTCGGCCGACCGCATCGTCATCGCCCAGCCCGACACCGCCCGCGTCCCCGACTCCGGGCCGACGGTGGCGTCGCGGACCGTGATGGTGGTCGGTAAGCTCGTCGAGCGCGCGTGCGACGACCTGCTCAAACAGCTGGCGGACGCGGACCTCTTGGACAGAGCCACCTTCACGGGCGAGGACTTTGAAGAGTCCGCAGCGGCCTTTGTGGCCAAGCACGGCGCGCTCAAGGCTCACGCGAAGTACTCGCCGCCGCCGGGGATCGTCTGGGACGACCAAGCCTATCGCGGGTCGGCCTATGCCTGCTACGGCTGGGCCGCCTATGTGGCTGAAGTGACAGTCGATACAAGGACTTACGAGGCCAAGGTCGATAACCTCTGGGCCGTCCAAGACATCGGCAAGGTGATCCACCCCATCTTCGCGGCCGGCCAGATTGAAGGCGGCGTCGCGCAGGCGGTCGGCTGGGCTCTGTACGAGAACATCGTCTGGAAAGACGGCCAGGTAAAAAACCCCCAGATGACCAACTACATCATGCCCACGGCGGCAGATGTGCCCGATATTCATGTGAAATTTGTCGAGGTCCCGTTCAGCTACGGGCCGTCCGGCGCCAAGGGCGTCGGCGAGCTCCCGATGGACGGCCCCGCACCAGCGATCCTCAGCGCGCTCGAGCACGCGCTGAAGAAGCCTTTTGATGTTGTCCCCGCCTTGCCCGAGCAGATCATGGAGGCCGTTCATGGCATCTGAAACTATTGCGACTGCAGCTGATTCGTCCACGGGCCAGATCGATGTCCACATGACGATCAATGGTAAGTCCTTTGACGTCAAATCATGGCCGATGGCGCGCCTCCTCGACGTTCTGCGTGAGGACTGTGGCCTCACTGGCACCAAAGAGGGGTGTGGCGAGGGCGAGTGCGGGGCGTGCTCTGTGATGCTCGACGGCCGGCTCGTCAACGCCTGCCTAATCCCCGCGATTCAGGCCGATGGGGCGGTGATCAACACCATCGAGGGCCTCGCCCGTCCTGACGGGACTCTCCATCCCCTGCAGGCCGCGTTCGTGCGCCAAAACGGCGCCCAGTGCGGCATCTGCACGCCCGGCATGGTGCTGGCCTCGCTCGAGCTGCTGCGCAAGAACCCACGGCCTGATGACCTGGCAATTCGCGAAGGGCTCGCCGGAAACCTATGCAGGTGCACGGGTTACACGCGCATCTTCGAGGCCGTCCGTGAGGCCGCCGTCGAGATGGAGGGGGACAAAGCATGAGAGCTATCGTCCCGAATTATGACATGAAGGTGGCCCCCGACCTCGCCTCGGCCCTAGCGTGGATCGCGGCCGAGCCCAAGCGTTGGACGCCCTTCGCCGGCGGCACCGACCTCATGGTCGTCTACGAAAGAGGCCAGCTGCCGCCGGGATCCTATCTGTCCCTGCACCGCTGCGCTGCGCTGCGCGGTATCGAGGTGTCCGAGACGCACGTCACGATCAACGCCATGGCGACCTACTCGGATGTGCGCGATCACGCCGTGATTTACAAAGAGTTTCCAATGCTTGCGAATGCCGCTTGGGAGTCAGGGGCGATCGCGATTCAGAACCGTGGGACCATCGGTGGCAACATCATGAACGGCTCACCGGCCGCGGACTCGCCGCCGGCGCTTCTGGCCTACGGGGCTGAGGTCGCGCTCGCCAGCGTGCGGGGCACACGGACGCTGCCCTATACCGGTTTTCACACCGGCTACCGCACGACCCTCGCGGCCGCGGACGAGCTGTTGACGGCCGTTCGCCTGCCACGGGTGACCGCCCTGTCCCAGCGGCATCACTTCTACGAGAAGGTCGGCACACGCGCATTTCAGGCCATCTCGAAGGTCTGCTTCGCCGGCGCGGCTAGCGTCGTCGACGGCAAGCTCGTCGGTGTCGGCGTGGGCCTAGGTTCCGTCGGTCCGACCGTCGTGTCCCCGACGCACCTCGTGCAGCTGCTCGAGGGCCACGCGCTGACCGACATCGAGTCGCTGGCCGCGGCCGCGGCAGACGCGATGCGTCAGGACATCAAGCCTATTGATGATATTCGGTCGACCGCGACCTATCGCCTCCAGGTGGCCGCGAACCTCGCGGCGGACTTCGTGCGACGCCTCGGCGAATTCGCGACCACGCTCAGCTAATCGATCGACAAAGGGGCCCGCCATGGTCGCAACGACACAGGCCCCAGCGCCTCATACCAACGAGCACCGTCCAGACGAGACCTACGACGTCGACGGCTTTCAGGTCCGAGTTTACGGGCAGCCGGACGCGCCGGCGGTCTTGCTGCTGCACGGCCTCATCCTTGATGGGCGGATGTGGGACGGTCAGATAGAGGCGCTGCGTCAATCCTTTCGGGTCGTTGTGCCGGACTTCCTCAATCACGGGCAGAGCGCTCCGGCGCCCGCGGGCTACAACATCCTCAAGCAAGCCGATGATCTCAATAAGATCCTCGACCGCCTCGAGGTGCCTGACGCCATCCTCGTCGGGTTCTCGATGGGAGGTATGACCGCCATGCAGTTTGCGAGCCGCTCCCCGATGCGGGTCAAGGCACTCGCGCTCCTGAACACAAGCGCCGAGACTGAGCCGACGAAGGCGAAGGCCCGCTTCTCGGCCTTGGCGCTGAGCGCTCGCCTCTTCGGGTTGCAGCCCTGGCTCCGCCGCCGCGCTCTTGAGGTCATGTTTGGGGTGACCTTTCGGGCGACGCACCCTGACGTCGTCGCTTGGTGGGATCAGCGTCTGGCCGGCAGCGACAAGCGCGCGGTCCAACGCGCCGTGCAGCTCGTCATTAGCCGGCCGCGTTTGCGCGGACTCGAGGCCCTAGATCTGCCAACGCTCGTTATCGCGTCGGATGAAGACATCGCGACGCCGGTCCATCGAGGCCGCCATATCGCTGACACGATCCCGAACGCATCATTTCAACTCATACCGCGTTGCGGGCACTGCTCTCCAGTCGAGCAGCCCGAGCTCGTCTCGAGCTTGCTGCTGAAGTTCTGCGAGCGTGTCTCAGGCGTCGCATAGTCGAGTTGTTGCGACGGTATCTATTGGGTCGGCAGCGCGTAGACGCTGGTTTAGCCGACCGCCAGACCTTCCAAGAGAAACGCCACGACGTCTCGCCGCGCCTCGTAAGTGGGATGTCCCGCTCTATCGACGAGGTCCACCGTCAGCACGGAGTGAGCGCGAAAGCTTAGCCCGTGAGGGTTTCCGCGGCCGCTGTCGATCTCGCGCAAGGTGATGTTCTCACCAAAAGTCTTCGCGAGCGTGTCAAACCGGGCGCGCGGACAGAGCATGTCTCTTGAGAATCGAAGCGCCATCGCCTCGGCCTCGTCCTCCGGGTCCGCGAGACGCTTGGCGATAACCTGGACAGTCGCGTCATCGAGGTGAATGGCCTTCGTGCTCCCTGGCGTGAACGTAAAGGGCAGGGACGGCTGTGAGGCGACGGCGCGCACGACCTTCGGCTCGACTAAGAGGCCCAGCGCGAAATTTCCCGTAAAACACATGCCCACGGCGCCGAGGCGCTCGACCTTGAAGCGCTCGCAGGCGGCGCGAGCGAGCGCGCGAAGAAATGAGGCGATAGGGCTCTCATGGTTTTTGGCGAGGACCTGAAATTCCTTGGCGATACAGATCTTGAGCGCGCTCTTCACGAAGTAGCCGGCGCGCATGGGCCGCCCCACCTCACCGAAGAGGTGGGGGATGACCGGATAGAGCCCGGCGGCGCGCATATGCGCGATAAAAGCCAGGAACTCCGGGGTCATGCCCGGCATCTCATGGCAGACGAGGACCACGGCCGGCGAGGTCACATCGGCTGGGATAGAGGGCCAATAGACGGGCCTATCTAGGACCCCATCAGAGAAGGTCTCTGGCGTAAAGTCGGCCAGTTCCGGGGGTGGGGGCGTCGCCGTCATCGCGAAATTTCCTTGAATGGGTGCGCGTCGCTGCGCTCAATGCCATGCTCGGTGCGCCGAGGTCGTGTTGTCAACAGCCCACTCGGCCGACACGAAGGTGGACAATATGCAGTTCAACGATCATTTCAGCGGGCATCCTGAGATCTATAAACGCTTCAGGCCGGTCTATCCAGCCGCGCTCTTTCAGTGGTTACATGACCTTGCCCCCGACACACAGACGGTCTGGGATGCTGGAACCGGCAACGGGCAGGCCGCCCTCGCGCTCGCCGAGCGCTTTCCGTATGTGATCGCGACGGACCCCTCGGCCCAGCAGGTCGCGCTCGCCTCGCCGCACCCCCGCGTCCGGTACGCCGTAAGCCCGGCGGAGGCCTCGGGGCTAGACGCCCGCTCGGTGGACCTCTGTTTTTCCGCGCAGGCGCTGCATTGGTTCGACTTCGAGGCCTACTGGGCGGAGGTCAGGCGCGTCGCATCGCCTCGCGGGGTGGTCGTCGCGATGACCTACAATCACCCCAGCGTCACCCCGGCCATCGACGCCGTCGTCGCGCGCTACATCGCGTTCATCTTGGAAGACTGGCCGCCCCAGCGTCGCCACGTCAACGCGGGCTACGCGACCATCCCCTTTCCCTTCGACGCCGTCGGCGTGCCCGATTTTGCGATGACACGACACGACACCTTCGAAGCCTTTTATGGCTACTGCGGCTCTTGGTCGGCGGCGCAGCGGGCACAGCGCCGTCTCGGCCACGATCCGCGCCTCGCGTTCCGTGACGCGCTTCTTGAGGCTTGGGGAGTCGACGGCGCAACCCACATGGTGCACTGGCCCTTGCGGGCACTCGCGGGGCGGGTCGCGCCTCCGACATGAATCCAACAGGCGCTCGCCCTTTTACTGGGCGCACCCAATGAAGGCACGACCGGGTGTGGTTACGGCTCTCCACGAGCGCGAAGCTCACCCGGTTGTCCTAACTCTTCGATCCGCCCGGCACCGGCGAGGACCGCAAGGGTTTGTATAGCAACGGACGACCGGGTGTGACAAAGGCTCCCCACGAGCACAGAGTCCACCCGGTTCCCCCACTTGTGCGAGCTAGCAGTTGCCGCATCGCTTATGACGGCGAGATCGCGTCTCACCGTCTCTCACTCTCTGCAAGAGGCCGAACGCGTCGTGGTTCCCCCGAGCCCCGACGCGTCCGGCGCTCTTATCAGTAGGCGCCTTGGCTCTTCGCCGGGGCACCTTGCACGCCGCTCATCTCTTCAGCGAGCTCGTCTAGGTAGTCGTTTATGATGGATGCCGCGCGGATTGGATCGCGGTCCGCGAGCCATTCCAACATCGCGAGAACGCTGCCCTGAAAGCCGGCGTCGCTGTTTTGCTCTGCATTGGTGTTTTGCGTGCCTAACATCGTGACCTCCCGTCCGTGATAGGCTGTACGGTACAACGTAAGCGCCGGTCACATCGTTCATGTCGAAATTGTTGGATCGTGTGTGTTTCGGGTCTACAGGGGTGCCTCCCCCGCACCTACGAGAACGCTTGGCCGCGTCGTCGGTCGACGATCCGCACACGACGCATGAGGACATCGAGGATCAGGGCGATTAGCATCCACGGGATCAGCGTGGGCCATATGGGCTTTTCGCGGACGGTGGTGCTGTCTCTGGGCGCGATCAGCGCCTCGGTCGAGGGGTTCTCAAGACCGCCTGTGGCATTGGCCATCGCGGCCACCTCCTGAAGTCGCGGCGGGCCGACGAGGCGCTCGTCCGGGAAGGGCCACGCGACGGTCGCGCGGCTCTCGCGCACGTCCCCGTCGTCGTCGCCGGGCGCGCGGTGGGAGCCCTTGATCGAGTAGGGTCCTAAGGCCGGCATCGTCATGCGCCCCTCATAGCGTCCGGCCGCGACTTGGCGCATGGTCATAGCCGTCGTCGCCCCTTCTGGCCCGGTCACGTCGACCGTGTGGGTCATGCCATCGATAAACCGGTCGTCCGCGTCGATGGCGTCGACCGACACCACGAGCGTGTCGCCTTCGATCGCGGTCTCGAGGTTCATCACGGGGGTCCCCTTGTCGACTCGTAGCTGGTCGCGGACCACCTGGCGCCAGAATTTGGCGTAGCCACCCCAGCCAAGCCAGTGATGTGACCACTTGTTTTTTACGTCCGATGTCCACACGACGACACGCCCGAGACCAAGGCGCCACCGTGCTAACAGCGGCTCACCGAGGTGGGACGTCATAAGGACCTCGGCCCGCGGCTTAGGTCGGGTCGATACGTACCCGAGCAGCGGTGGGGCGCCCGCGAAGTCGATCCCGCTGAACATCTGAAGCGTTCGAAATTGCGATGAAACTCGGGGCCGGAAGCGCCCCTCGACGATGGCCTTGCGCGTGACCTCACTCGTCTCCTTCAAAAAGAGCTGAGGCAGCTGCTGGGGGCTATTGGTGAAGTAGTAGCGCCCCCGGGCGGCCTCGGCGACGCGCCGAAGGAGGGAGGTGTCGCTGGCCGCCGTGACGGCGACGGTCGAGATCGTGATGCGGTCGATGCCGGCCTGGGTGGCGAGCTCGACGACCCCTGTGCGGCTGCTCTGGCCATCGGTGAGCAAGATGATGTGTTTGACCTTGGCCTCGACCTTCAACAGAGCCGTGTAGGCCGCGTCGAGACCCGCGAAGATGTTGGTGCCGCCGCCCGGCTTGAGCTTCGACAGGGTGTCGGTGATGCGGAAGCGATTGGAGGCGCGCTGCAGTGGGACCAGCTCGGTGACGCGGGTGTCGAACGGAAAGACTCCTAGAAGATCAGATGGTTGCAGCACGTTGAGGGTCTCGATAGCCGCCTGCTTCGCGAGCTCGAGTTTGGGACCTGACATCGAGCCCGACCGGTCGATGACGAGCACGAGCGCGAGACCCGGCGTGTCTTGACGGCGCTGGACGTCGAGGCGCACGGGCAGGACCGACCTCTCTAGGGCCGTCTGGCCATATCCGCCCGGCCCCAAGGCGTTCTCGCCGCCGGTGATGATGAGGCCGCCGCCGCCTGTGGCGTACCGTTCAAGCACGCCCATCTGGGACGCCGTCATGTTCTCGAGGCCGTTGTCGTCAAGGCGTGGGACGTCCGAGATGATAATCGCGTCGAATTTCGAGGCGTCGGCGAACGTCGCCGGTGTCCCGCGGGCCCCGCGCGTCTCGACCTCGAAGTCCGTATTTAGCGCGGTGATGAGGTTTTGGCGCATGCGCGTCTCGCCCTCGACGTAGAGGACGCGTGGCTTCTCTTCAAGCGCGATACGCGTGGGGAAGGTGTTGTTGCTATCGAAACTATCATCGGTCGGGACGGCCGGCGTGCATGTCCCAGTCACCGACTTTTCGCCGCCCTCAGCCACGGTGAGCTCGAAGCTGATAGTCTCGCGGCCCCCGGAAAGCGCGACCTCTTGTGTGGCCTCCTCTCCCGACTCGACGGTGACCTTACATATCACGGCCATCGGCACGGTCGCGTCCACTGTAAGTTGCATCTCAAATGGAATCTTGGGTTTGAGGTTGTCGCCCGTAGCGACGAGAGACAAGACCATCAGCTCACGCCGGAGGGGTAGGTCGGCGAAGCTCAGGTAGTCGACCGGCACGTCAAACCGCTTGAGGGTCTCGAGGTCGGCCGCGAAGCTGCCTTGGGTGCGGTGCCCGTCCGTGACCAGCACGAGCCGCCCGGCGCGCCCGTCTGGCAAAAGCGAGAGGCCACGCGCGATTCCGGCGCCAATATCGGTACCGGGGACAGCATCTGGGGCCGGGCGCACGAAGGCTTCGAGCAGCTGGGGTCCGTCGGCGCCGCTAGCCAGCGGGACCTCGGTCGCGGTCTTGGCGAAGGTCACCACGCGAATGAATGGCCGTTCAGCGAGCGGCAAGATAGACGCGGCGTCGAGGCTGCGCTGGATCGCCACCTGTGCGCCTTCGAGCATGGCGTCGGGGACCGATTCGCTGACGTCGACCACGTAGACGACGGCGGTGCCCTCGGAGGTGCCCTCGGTCGTCCGGAGATCGACGAGCGCGAGGACGGCCAAGGCGACGAAAGATGATTTCAAGAGCAGCGAGATCGCGCGCTGGGCCCAAGGGAGATCGCTAAGAGAGTGGCCCGTGAGTCCGACGAGACCCGGGATCGCGAGGAGTCCCCAGAAGGCCTCGGGCGCCACGACGCGGTACCCGTCGGACGCTAGGTCGTCGACGAGACTAGGCCAGAGGGAGCCCTCTAGGATGAAGATGGCGATGACCAAAAGCGTGGCCGCGCCCCAAGACAGGGCAGGGCGGAGCCAGGCACGGCGGTGGCGGGTCGGGCGTGTCATACGGTCCATCGCCTGTGCCACGAGAGCTGTTCAACGAGGACGAGGCCGATGGCCGCGAACATGAGCCAGCGCCACCAAGGGGTCGGGTGGGGCTCTTGCGTGGAGGCCGCGTCGAGTGTTGGGACGTCCCCGGGCTTTGGGGCCGCGACGAGGGGCTGGGGCGTCAGGCGACTCTCGTCGGGCGACATGAGATTAACCGCGACCGCGTGGTGAGGGGCGTTCGGTGCGTCGCTTAGTGTGTCGATTAGATGCGCGGTCAGCGCCGCGTCTTGGATGTCATAGATGCCCGGCTTTGTGAGATCAAAACGCGCCGCGCCTCCGACGACCGGCGCCTCCTCGCGCGTCGTGTCGGGGCGGTCCACGAGCACCCGGTCGGCCTTGAAGGGCAGGGGGACGCCTTGCGTGTGGTCCGTGGCGATGGGAAAGAAGACCCCATCGGCCTCGTTCGCCAAGACGTTCAGGGCGTTCACAATCAGGAGAGGAAAAGCGAGGTTCATCGGCAAGAGAGATTTTTTGAGATCAAAGCTTAAGATGATCCGCCGCGTCCCGTCCGGGTCCGTGCGTGTCCAGAGCACTGGGGCCTTCGACGGGCCTCCGATGACGATCGTGTCGGTCTTTGCCGTCGCATAGGCGGGCATCTCGCTGATATTCCAGTCGACGACGTTGACGCCTCGAAGGAGTGGATGTTTTTGGAGGAGCACACGTGTCTCGACCTCGACGAGCGCATCGCCGCTGTCGAGCTCGGGCGGCGCGATCTGCAAGACGCGACTGTTCTCGCCGGCTTTGAGGGGGACACCATCGAGGACCGTGATGTCAAAGCCGTCCTGACCCGCATATTCGGCCGGGGTATGCGTCGTGACCGCCAGGTTCTCTCTTAGGCTAAGCGCTGCGCTCAAGAAAGCGTTGCCCGGCGTGACCAGCTGGACGCGGAGGCGTCGTCGCTCGGGGACGACGGCGAAGGCGACGTCGTCGTTGGGGAAGATGTCGAGCGCCGAAGCGGCATCAGCAAAAGCGATGCGGGCCATGACGCGATCTCCTTGGAACTTGAGGTTTGGGATCTGCCCAGCGCGGGTCTCGCCTGCTTTCAGGTCCAAGGGTTCGCTGTGGACGAGCTTGGTGCCTGTCGTGAAGTCTGCCTCGGAGCGGCCAGCGGGCGCGGCGTAGATATAGAGGACGGCCTTGACCGCGTCAGGCGAGTCGTTGCGGGCGGCGTACCAGCCTACATACGTGAGCGGATCGTCCGGCATCGGGCGGACGTTAAAGGTTTCAAGTCCTAGGTTTTCGCCGGCCTCGCCGACCGTGATCGGCCGGAAATCTAGACCAGCGAAATCGTCGCTGAAGGCGAAGTCACTGATGATGATAGCGTCGCTGTTGGCCTCATGCCGAAGGGCGTCGCGCGCGAATTCAGCCGCGACCCGTGGGGCGGTCCCGACCTCGCGGCGCGCGTCCTCACGCAGCGCGTTTAGCGCGCGCTCGACTCGCGCGAGATCCCCTGTCCAGCTAGTCAGCGGGGTCGCGGTGACGTCGAAGGTCGCGACCATGACGCGCCGGCCACGCACCGCGAGGGCTTCGCGCGCCGTGGTCTGCGCCTCGGCGATGGCGCTCTCCATGCGGGAGCGGCCGGCGTGGACGGCGCGCATCGAGGCTGAAGTGTCCACGAGGATGAGGGTCGACGACGTCGCGAGCCCCGCAGGCGCTTGGTAGCGGCACCCGGCCGTCGTGTCCCCATCCGTACGTGGGTCGCCCAGGGCGAAGACCAGCAGCCCGACCAACAGGAGCTGGAGCGCCAAGGAGCCCGGCCGTTTGAGCCGCCGGAATAGAGAGCTCGCCCGCTGTTGGTCGAGGACCCTGGCCCACAGCGGCGAAAACGGCACATAGACCGTGCGCCGGCGGACGCGCAGCAAGTACAAGAGGACCATCGCCCCGCCGAAGAGGCCGGCGTAGAGCGCGAGCGTGTCCCAGCTGAGTCCCGCGAAGCTCACGCGAGGACCCCGCCGCGTCTCAAAACGCCTAAGATGATGTCCTCGAAGGGGGTGTCGATAGGGGCCTCAAACCAAGGCACCTGGCGGCTCTTGCACGCCGCGGCGATCTCCGCCTTCCAAGCCGCTTGCACCTCGGCATAGCGCGCCACGAGCCGGGGGTTCAGCGTGACATCCCGTCTCTCGGCGGTCTCGCAGTCGATGAGCCCCACGTCTCCACGGATCTTACCGTCGAGCTCGAGCTTGTCGGTGATTTGCAGGACGATGGGCTCGAAGCGGTGATGGCGCAGCACGTCGATGCCTTGCTCGTACCCGTCCTGGGCGTAGAGGTCGGAGATGATGAAGACGAGCCCTTTTCGGGTGTGCCGCTGCGCGAAGGTCTTCATTGATTCGGCGAAGGCCGTCGCGCCATGGGGTTTGACGCCGCGAAGAAACTCCATCGTCTGGAAAATAAATGACTTTCCGCGCGATGGCGAAAGACGCTGATCCAACTTCTCCGAGAAGGTCCCGACGGCCACGCGGTCTAGACCGGACATGGTGATGTACGCGATGGCGGCGGCCAAGCGCCGCGCGAGATCGAGCTTTCTCTTGTCTGGCACGCCCATGGACGCCGAGTTGTCGACGAGGACGTAGACCCAGAGGTCCTCTTCCTCTTCGAATACACGCAACAGCAACTTTCCCGTGCGGGCATAGACGTTCCAGTCTATGTTGCGGAAATCATCGCCCGGCGAGTAGCGCCGATGATCGGCGAACTCGAGCCCGGACCCGACTCGTTTTGAGCGCCTCTCGCCGCGGCCCTGGGACGCAAAGACCTTGCGGGTCAATAGCTCCAAGTGCGCCAGCCGGCCCATGAAGGCCTCGTCGAAGAGGTCGTCCTTGGCCCTCTCTGGGCTCGCGCTCAAGGCGCCTCCGCGATGGTCTTGAGGACGTCGGCCAGGATGCGATCGGTCGACACGTTCTCGGCCTCGCCCTCGAAGTTCCGGATGATGCGGTGTCGCAGCGCCGCGAGGGCGATCCCCTTGATGTCGCGCGTCGACACAGCCGAGCGACCATCGAGGATCGCTCGGACGCGCCCAGCCATCACGAGGGCTTGGGCGCCGCGGGGCGAGGCGCCAATTCGGACGTAGCGCCGGACGGACTCTGGGGCCCCGGGTTTATCTGGATGCGTCGCCATGACGAGGCGGATCGCGTAGTCTCGGACGTGGGTCGCGACCGCGACGTCGCCCGCCAGCTGCCGAAGCTGCAGCAGCTTGGCGCGGTCCATCACCGGCTTGACCGGGGGCTCCGACCAGCCCGTCGTGCGCTCTAGGATTATGTGGAGGTCCTCGGATGTGGGGAACTCGACATGAAGTTTGAACAGAAAACGGTCGAGCTGCGCCTCGGGCAACGTGTAGGTGCCGTCCATCTCCAAGGGGTTCTGGGTCGCGAGCACGAAGAAGGGCTCCTCCAGGCGGTGAGTGACGCGGCCGACTGTCACCGAGCGCTCCTGCATGGCCTCAAGCATGGCGCTCTGCGTGCGCGGCGTCGCGCGGTTGATCTCGTCCGCGAGGATAATGTGGGCGAAGATCGGCCCCGGCTGAAACTCTAGCGTCGTGTGGCCCGCTTCGTCTTGCAGCGCCACCTTCGTGCCGGTGATGTCCGAGGGCATCAGATCTGGGGTGAACTGGATGCGCGAGAAGTCGAGGGACATGGCGTTCGCCAGCGTCCGCACGAGGGTCGTCTTGCCGAGACCGGGGACGCCCTCGAGGAGGACGTGCCCGCCAGCGACGAGCGCCGTCAGGACGTCATCGACGATGTCGCGTTGGCCGACGATGACCTTGCCGATCTCGTCGCGGAGGCGGTCGGTGGCTTCTTTGAAGGCCTGAATTTGGGCTTTGGCATCCATCGCGGTGACTCCCGTGGCGTGTTCTGGTCGGTGTGGATCTGTTCTCCGCGCGTCGGCGCGGCGTCGAGGCTCAGCGTGGCTTTATGAGGTCAAAGTAACGTCGGACATAGCCGCGTTTACCAGCGGGGATGAGCTCTCTCTTTAGCGCGTCCTCGGCGACGTCGCGATAGTCTTGCAGGACCTCTTCGTAACCGGCGGTCGCGAAACCGCGTTGTGCTGCGACCTCAACGATGTTGCTCGTCGACTGGCCTTCGCCTTGCGCGCCGGCGACGAACTCGGCCTTGCCCTTGCCATTGGCGTCGGTCTTATCTCCGAGGAGGTTGGCGTCGTGGCCGCTGCCGATTCCGGCGGTGCCGACCTTGGGCTGGCCTTGTCCAGGCGCCTTCCCGTTGCCGAGACTCGCGCCCTCGGAGTCCCCTTCATCCCCTATCTGCGCGGACTCGCCGCTCTTTTTGCCGCCCTCGCCTTGACCTTGCATCGTGAGCTCGGATTTTTGGGCCGAGCTGTCGCCTTGGCTCATCGACATTTCCCCGGGAGCCCCCGACTGTCCCTGTCCTTTCGACCCATCTTCGCCCTTTCCGGCGACGGCTTGGGACCCTTGTCCTTTTTCTCCGGGCATCTCGCCGCCATTGGCGCCGGCCTCCGACGACTCGTTCATCGCCATGGAGGAGCTCTCTTGGCCGCTCTCGCCGGCTTTGGATCCGCCCTCTTGCCCGTCTGCTCCGCTCGAGCCCTGCATCCCTTGTGCGCTCTGGCCCTCGTCGCCGCCCTGCGGTTTGCCGCCTAGCGGCTGGCCTTGGCCGACGTCTTGGCTGGCCTTGTCGTCTTGTTTTAGGGCGTCGCGCATACGCTCGATGCGGTCAAGGGCCTTACTGGCCTCTTCACTGGATGCCTCGCCCGCGCCGAGCTTTCGGATCATCTCAGCCGCGCGTCGCAGGGAATCTTCGGGCCCACCGCCGCCCTCGGAGCCTCCCTCGCCCTTGCCTCCCTCGCCGGTCTTCTTGTTCGCGCCCTGTCCGCCGCTCTCGCCGCTGTCACCGCTGCCGCCCTTGAGCTTGAAGCGCTTCATCAGCTCGCGGGCGAGGTCCTCGTACTCCCGCGCGAGCTTTGCCAGCTCGCGCATGGCCTCGCTGACCTCTTTTTCCTCGCGCTCAAGGGACTCAAGCTCGCGCTCAAGCTCCTTGAGGCGCTCCTTCTCTTTGGGCGTCATCTTTTCAGGTGCAAGTTTTTCTTTGGCCTTCAACCGGTCTTCATCCTCGCGGAGGGCCTCTTTCTTTTTGGCGTGCTCGGACTTGAGGTCGGTGGCTAGCTTCTCGAGCGACTTTGCGAGTTTTTCCTGCTCGCGCTTGTTGAGGCTGCCGTCCATGAGCTTTTTAGCGGCGGCCTCGGCGGCCTCGGCGGCCTCGTTCCACGACCTCTTCCGCAGGGCCTCCAGCATGTCCTTAAGGGCCTCGGAGGCTTGGCGTGTGTCTTCGAGGCGGGTCTTCGCGGCGTCCGCGACCCGCGCTTGGGCCTCAGCGATGCCCCCACCGACCTCGTCTTGCCACGAGGCGAGGTCGCCTTCTAGCTCGCTTAGACGCGAGAAGGCCTCTTCTTGGCTCAGCTGGCCGTCCAAGACGGCTTGCACGAGGGCATCGAGGGCATCGACCGCGCCTCGCACGCGCTCGTCGAGCTGCGTCACGTCGGTCGTGTCCTCATCCGGCGCGGGTGGCTCAGGCCTTAGATCTTCGAGCGCCTCGACTGTGGCTGCGCCGAGCGCGAGGCCTTCGGGTTCCTCGGGGCGGCCCGGGTCGGGGAGGGCAGTAAGCGCCCGCGCCGTGTGGTGCCCGCCGATGGCTGGAGCCCAAAGGGCGACGCCGAAAAAGAGGATGGTGCCGGCGGCCGCGACGATCCCCGCGGAGCCTGAGACCGCGCCACGCCAAGGGGCCGCGCGGCGCCAATCGGCGGTCTTCGCGCTGGCCACACCGCGCGCGACAGCCAGGTCGGCCATCGGGGCATTGAGGCCACTCATTGAAGAGAGCGCGAGGGCGTTGCTGAGGTCGGAGTGAAGGTCGTTGGCGACGTCAATGCGGGCCGCGAGGGCGATTGGACGCGGGCGCCGCCAGAAGCCGCTCGCGAATGCGCACACAGCCGCGAGGCCACACACCACGAGCGTCGGTGTCACCACAGACGGTGTCAGCCACAGGTGTTGGACCAAAAAGAGCCCGATCGCGGCGACCACCAGGCCAAGTCCGCCAATCCAAAGCGCTCGCTCGAGGCCGCGCTGCGCGCCGATCTGCCACGCGACGCGTCCCGTCAACCGGCGGATTGACACCGTGTCTGCCGGACATCCGTCGTGGCGGTCTTGGGCTTGAGCGGCGGGTACGGGCATGGGTTCCTTAGCGGTGGGCGCGCGGCGTCTCGAGTCCGGGTCCGCGCGAGCGCATCCTACACGGCCCGCAAGGCGCACGCACCTAGGTCTCGCCTAAACGCGAGAGGCGCACCGCTTATTTCACGTCACTAAGACGGCGCCGAGCCGCCGCGGAGACTTAACCAGTCCCCGCAAGCGCAGCCTCTTCGCGCTGAGTCTTCAGTCTCGCAGGAAGTGACAGGTGTAACCGCCTGGATTTTTTACCAAGTAGTCCTGATGGTAGTCCTCGGCCGGCGTATAGGGGCCGGCCTCCTCGACCGTCGTGACGATCGGCCCCCGCCATTTCCCAAGGGCGTTCTGCGCCTCGATGACCTTGAGCGCGGTCGCGCGCTGCTCGGGCGAGGTCGTGAAGATGGCCGATCGGTACTGCGTGCCCACATCGTTGCCTTGGCGGTTCAGGGTCGATGGGTCGTGCATACGGAAGAACCACTTCGATAGGAGGTCCTCATATGAAATGATCGTCGGGTCGAAGACGACTCGAACGGCCTCGGCGTGGCCGCTGCCACCAGTTTTGACATGGTTGTAGGTGGGGTTGGCGACGCTGCCGCCCGTATAGCCGACGTCTGCGTCCAGCACGCCGTCGATCTGGCGAAGGAGCTCCTCCATGCCCCAAAAGCAGCCTCCCGCGAGGATCGCCGTCTCTAGGCCGCTGTTGCAGCCGGCCATCTGTCCAGGCGCGGGCTTGGTACAGGCGTTGTCCTTGGCCGTCGCGGTATCAAAAAAGGGCGGTAGCGCGGGCGGGGCGGCCCCTCCGAACAGAGGCGCGAGCTCGCCGTAGCCCTCTTTTTCTAGGTCGGCGACGGGGACAAGGCGTAGGGAAGCCGAGTTGATGCAGTAGCGCATCCCCGTCGGTCCGGGCCCGTCCGGGAACAGGTGCCCGAGGTGCGCGTCGCCAGCCCGAGAGCGGACCTCTGTCCGGACCATGCCGTGGGCGCGATCGGAGTGCTCGCTGACGTGTTCGGCAGCGATGGGCTTGGTAAAAGACGGCCAACCCGTGCCTGAGTCGAACTTATCCTTGGAGCTGAAGAGAGGCTCGCCTGTCGTGATGTCGACATAGACGCCGGCCGTCTTGTCGTTCCAGTAGGCATTCTGGAACGGCGGCTCGGTCCCTGCTTGTTGCGTGACGCGGTATTGCAGCGGTGACAACGTCGCCTTGAGGGTGTCGTCAGCCGGCTTCTTCCAGCGGGGTGAGGTCATATCCGTGGCCTTGTGTTGGGGTGTCTTCTTTTCGGTCGGTTCGGCCGAGGTCGGTCCTGAACATCCAGCCACGAGGGCGAATGCCAAGATCATCACGCCGGACAGTCCGGCGAGGGGCGGTCGGGTCGAAGGGAGCTCAGTGAAAGCGGCTGTGTGTTTCTGCATACTGGGTCGTATGGCAGCGCGCGCCGACCGGTTTCACGCTGCGGTCAGAAAATATTTTCAAGGGCATCCATGAAGGGGCCGCGCCGCACAGCATCTGGCCAGACGCGCCGTGACACTTCGCCCGAGGCGCGTATCAATCCTCGCCGCCTCCGTCCTCTTCCCCGCCAATCGTCGTCTGACATGACGGGCAGATGGTCTTGCCCGGCCCGGAACGATTCATCTTCTGCACGATGTGATCGTGTCCGCAGGACGGGCAAGCTTGAGCGATAGGGCGGTCCCACATGGCGTTATCGCATTGCGGGTAGCGGCTGCAACCATAGAAGATCTTGCCCTTTCGGCTCTGCTTTTCCTGCATGATGCCTTCCGAGCACTTCGGACAGGTCACACCCGTCGAGATAGCCTCGGTGTGCTTGCATTCAGGATAGTTTGAGCAACCAATAAATCGACCGAAGCGCCCCTTCTTCTCGATGAGCTCGCCATCGCTGCAGGTTGTGCATTTGAGGCCGGTCTTGGCCTCGCTGACGAGCTTGATGGTCCCGTCGTCTTGGCGCTCGAACTCGCTGGTGAAGCGACAGTCCGGATAATTCGTGCACGCCACGAAGCTGCCGTTCTTGCCGAACTTGATGATCAGCTTGTGGTTATCCTTCGGGCACTCGAGATCCGTCGGGACCTCCTCGCGCTTGACGTTGCGCATCTCGCTCTTCGCGGTCTCGAGCGTCGTCGCCAGCCCGCCCCAGAAGTCTCGAAGGACTCCCTTCCAGTCGGTGGTGCCGTCCTCGACCGAGTCGAGTTTGTCTTCCATGCTGGCCGTGAAGCCGACGTCGAAGAAGGCTGGGAAGGACTCGGTCAGGAGATCATTGGTGATGGTCCCAAGCTCGGTCGGCTGAAAGCGCGTATCTTTCCGTTTCTCAACGTATTTCTTGTCTTGGATGGTCGAGATGATGGCCGCGTAGGTCGATGGCCGGCCGATGCCCTTCTCTTCGAGCTCGCGGACGAGAGTCGCCTCGGAGAAGCGCGGGGGCGGCTGGGTAAAATGCTGTTTCGCTTCGAGTAATTTCAGGGAGACCTTGTCGCCCTTCTCGATCGACGGCAGCTCACCGTCGACCTCCTCCTGCTCTTCGGGGTTGGTCGTCTCTTGGTGAACGCGCGTGAACCCATCGAATTTCACAATCGAGCCGCTCGCCCGGAAGATATGGGCCTTAGGCCCCTCGATATCGACGGTGGTCGACGCGTAGACGGCCGCGGACATCTGGCACGACACGAAGCGCTGCCAGATCAAGCGGTAGAGCCGATACTCTTCGTCCTCGAGGAAGGGCTTGACCTTCTCGGGTGTCAGCTCGGTCGAGGTCGGGCGGATGGCCTCGTGGGCATCCTGGGCGCGTTTTTTGCTTTTGAAGATACGCGGTTTGGCGGGCAGGTATTCGGCCCCGTATTGGGTGCCGACAAATTCACGGGCCTCAGCGACGGCGTCGTCCGAGAGGCGCGTCGAGTCGGTACGCATATAGGTGATGAGACCGAGGGCGCCGAGGTCGCCAATCTCGCGACCTTCATAGAGGCGCTGCGCGACGCTCATCGTGCGTTTCGCGGTAAAACGGAGGGCGCGGGCGGCCTCCTGCTGCAGACGCGAGGTCGTAAACGGGGCCGGCGGCTGAACGCTGCGGTCGCGTTTCGTGACGTCGGCGATCGTGAACGGGCCGGGCTTGACCTCTTCAACCGCGATGCGTGCCTCCTCGGCGCTCACGCGGTCGGCCTTCTTGGATGCGATCTTGTGGAGCTTCGCCTTAAAGGGAGGGGGCTTGGCCCCAGCGAATTTGGCGTCGACGGTCCAATACTCTTCGGGGTTGAAGGCCGTGATCTCTCGCTCTCTCTCGACGATGACGCGGACGGCGACCGTCTGGACTCGACCGGCCGAGAGTCCGCGGCGGACCTTATCCCAGAGGATCGGCGAGATGTTGTATCCCACGAGGCGGTCGAGGATGCGGCGAGCCTGTTGGCTGTTGTATTTATTGACGTTTAGATGGATGGGCGCGTCAAGGGCGGCGCGGATCGCTTTCTCGGTGATCTCATTAAAGAGCACCCGCCGGACCTTGTCCTCCGGGACCTTGAGCTCGGAGAAGATGTGCCATGCGATGGCCTCACCCTCGCGGTCGGGGTCAGGGGCGAGATAGACCATGTCGGCTGACTTGGCGGCCCTCCGGATGTCGGTCAGGATCTTACCCTTGCCCTTGATGGTCTCGTACTCAGGCTCGAAGTCCGCATCGACGTCGACCCCCATCCGCGACTTGGGCAGGTCTTTCACGTGGCCCACGCTGGCCATGACCTCGTAGTTTTTTCCGAGGTACTTGCCGATGGTCTTAGCCTTCGACGGGCTCTCCACGACTACCAGTGACTTGCCCATGCTGACTCTCCTCGTTCCGGTTCGACCCGACAGGCTGGCCATCGTCGAGGTCGCTCGTCGATGGTGCTCTAGTCGGTGGCCATGTAGCGCCCTCCGGGTCCCCGCGCAACTCTGCCGGAGACTTCCAGTTCGATCAGGGCGCCCGCCAATGTCGGGGCAGCAAGGTTGGTCCGGTCCGCGAGGCTGTCAAGGTCTATTCCGGGCTCCTCGCGGATCGCCTTCATGATTTCAATATGTTGAGGTGTGTCATGGGCAGATGATCCCGGGCCGTCGGCGTCGTAGCCGGGTTCACAAACGCTTCTCCAGGGGGCGGGTTGAGGCGTCGCGTGTTGTGGCCAGGGGCGTTCACGGCGGGTGGGTAGCCCATCCGAGGTCACACGCCCTTGGAAGCGCACGAGGCTGGCGGCCGATGCGATCGGGGCCGCGCCGCCCTCCAAGAGCACGTGGCAGCCCTCCGAGAGAAGGGACCCGACGTTTCCCGGGACGGCTCCGACTGGGCGTCCCAGGCGCTGGGCGGCCCGTGCGGTGCTCAAGCTGCCGCTCTTGACGCGGGCCCGGACGACGATCACTCCGCCAGATAGGGCCGCGATCACGTGGTTGCGATCGATGAACGCGTGCCGCTTTAGGCTGGCGGTCGGCCAGTCGGCGCTGACCAGCGCGCCACCCGATCGAATGACCCGTCGGAAGAGGTCATCGTGGATGGCGGGGTAGGGGTGGTCTAGTCCGCCAGGTGTGACCGCGATCGTCGCCGGTCCTTTCGGCGCCCGCCATGACATCGCCCCCTCATGGGCTGCGGCGTCACATCCCTCGGCGCCACCGCTAGCCACTGTGAAACCCGACCGCGCTAGGGACTCGCCGAGGGTGCGCGCGATCGTCAAGCCGTAGGGGTCGACCGCCCGGGCGCCAACCACCGCGATGACGGATTTCGGATCGGGTGCGCGATCCCACGGCGTTTCACTGCGAACGACGACAAGGGCCGGGCCCACAACCGCTCCGCGCGCGACCCCGAGCCCCCGAGTCGACAGCGCCGCCATCGCTTGAGGGACCTGCGCGGAGGCGTTGGCGAGGAGGGCATTGCGCTGGGTCGGGTCTGAGAGGCGCTTGTGGAGCACGGCCCCGAAGCCGCATATCATGAGGGCGGCCGCGAGCTGGTCGAGGGGGATCAGCTCTTGTCCCCCGAACAGGTCCTCGGGCGCGTGCTTCATTCGTGTCATCGGGGAGCCTCGAGCGTAAGGGGAGGGCGTGGTCTCTCCTTAGAGTCTATGCCGTCCGCTGAGCCCCGTGATCCGCCTTGAATGTCGATTTGTGAGGAAATCGGACCGCGCATTCAGGAATGAATGGCTTCTCATTCACCGCTTGACCCGGCTCCAGTCGGGGTCTATTTCATGGGCTGCAATCGACGGAAGGAGTCTGCCTGATGGCCACTGGAATCCGGAAAGTCGCGGTACTCGGTGCCGGCGTAATGGGAAGCGGAATCGCCGCTCACCTCGCGTCGTGCGGTATTCGCGTAATCCTATTTGATATCGTCCCCCCCAACCTCACCGACGCGGACAAGCAGGATCCTGCGGCCCGCAACCGGTGGGTTCAAGGCGGGTTGGACAAGGCGTTAACCGCTCGACCGGCGTTGTTTCTGAACAACGATGCGGCGGGGCTCATCGAGATCGGAAATCTCACGGACGACATCGCGCGTCTGAGAGAGGTCGACTGGGTGGTCGAGGTCGTGAAGGAGGACATGCAGATTAAGCGCGACCTCCTCGCGAAGATCGAGGCCAACTGGACCCTTGGTACGCTCGTGACGTCGAACACGTCCGGCCTCAGCATCGATGGCATGCTTGAGGGTCGCACCGCCGACTTCAAGAAGCACTTCTTCGGGACCCACTTCTTTAATCCTGTCCGCTACATGCACCTCCTCGAGGTCATCCCAGGCGCTGAGACGGACCCAGCCCTCATAGACGCCTTCGTCGACTTTGGGCGCCGTATCATCGGTAAGGGCATCGTCTTCGCGAAGGACACCCCGAACTTCATCGCCAATCGCATTGGCGTCTATTCGATGATGAAGACCATCGCCTCCATGCGCGAGCTCGGTTACTCCATCGAGGAGGTCGACGCGATCGTCGGCCGCCCGATGGGCCGCCCCAGCTCCGCCGCGTTCCGCACAGCGGACGTCGTTGGACTCGATACCTTCGTGCACGTCTCGCAGAACTGCTTCGACAGCCTGCCCGACGACCCCGAGCGCGAGGTCTTCCGCATCCCCGACTTCCTCGAAGGCATGGTCAAGGCTGGCCTCCTCGGTGCGAAGTCCAAGGCCGGCTTCTATAAGAAAGAAGGCAAGGTCATCAAGACCATCGATTTTGACACGATGAGCTATCGTGACCCAGCGCCGGTGGACTTGCCCATCCTCAAGTCTCTGAAGCGTATTGAGAATTCGGGCGATCGCCTGAAGGCCCTCATCGCTGACGAGGGTCGCGCCGGCAAGTTCGCCTGGCATGTCCTCAGCCGCTCGCTGGCCTATGCCGCGAACATCGCGTGGGACATCGCCGACGACATCGTGAACATCGACCGCGCGATGCGCTGGGGCTTCAACTGGGAGCTCGGGCCCTTCGAGGCATGGCAGGCGTGCGGAGTCCGCGCGACAGCCGAGCGCATGAAGGCTGACGGCATCGCGCTGCCCGCTTGGGTAGACAAGGCAATCGCGGAAGACGCGTTCTTTAAGGCCGACCCGATCGCCCCGACCTTCCTCGCGAAGTCCGGCGCCTTCGAGGCCCAAGACGACATCCCCGGCTCGATCTCGCTCGCGCGGTTGAAGGCCCAGGGCAAGGTCATCGAGAAGAACCGCGGCGCGACCCTCATCGACCTCGGTGACGGCATCGCGTGCCTCGAGTTCCATACGAAGATGAATACGGTCGACGCCGATCTCACGCAGATGATCTTCACCGCGTGTGACATCGTCGAGCGTGACTTCGACGGCCTGGTCATCGCCAACGAGGGGGATCACTTCTCCGCTGGCGCAAACCTGCTGATGATCGTCATGCAGGCAAACCAGAAGAAGTACGACGACATCGAGCACGCCGTGGCGTCCTTCCAGAAGGCCATCCAGCGCATCACCTACTGCTCGAAGCCGGTCGTCACGGCCCCGCACGGCCTCACCCTGGGTGGTGGCTGCGAGATCGCGATGGCGGGTGACCGCATGATGGTCGCCAAAGAGACCTACCTCGGCCTCGTCGAGGTCGGTGTCGGCCTCATCCCCGGTGGCTGCGGTACACTCAATCTCCTCAAGCGCGTCTTCGCTGACGTGCCGACGAAGATCGATCGCACTAGCTTTGATGCGCTCCCTCGCATCCAGCGTGCCTTCGAGAACATCGGGATGGCGAAGGTCGCGACGGGCGGCGGTGAGGTCTTCAGCCTCGGCTTCGCGCGTTCGCAAGACGAGCTGGCCATCAACCAGGACACGCGCATCGCCGAGGCCAAGCGTCTCGCGCGCTATCTCGCAGACCGCGGTTACACGCCACCGATGCCCGCGCAGAACCTGCACTTGCCTGGCAAGAATGCTTGGGCGGCGATCTCTCTGTTCGTGTACGGCATGGTCCAGTCGGGCTTCGCGTCCGAGCACGATCGTTTGATCTCGGAGCGTCTCGCCTGGGTCCTCTGCGGTGGCGACACCGACGGTCGCGCCCCCGTGTCGGAAGAGCGTGTGCTTGAGCTTGAGCGCGAGGCCTTCATGAGCCTCGTCAAAGAGCCGAAGTCGATTGAACGCATGCAGTTCATGTTGACTAACAATAAACCTCTCCGGAACTGATACGAGGAGTAGCAATTATGCGTGAAGCAGTCATTGTGAGTGCAGTCCGCACCCCGGTGGGTAAGGCTCATCGTGGTGCATACCGGGACACCCGGCCCGAGGACCTCGGCGCCGCCGCGATCCGCGAGGCCTTGGCCCGTGTGCCCAATCTCAATCCGGCCGAGGTCGAAGACGTCATCATCGGTTGCGCGATGCCGGAAGGGCAACAGGGGCTAAATATGGCTCGTGTTATCGCCCTACACGCTGGCCTGCCGGTGACCGTGCCGGGGGAGACGGTTAACCGTTTCTGCAGCTCGGGTCTACAGACCATCGCCCATGCGGCCGAGCGGATTATGGCCGGCTTCGCCGACGTCATCATCGCCGGCGGCGTTGAGTCGATGTCGGCCGTGCCGATGTCGGGTCACCGACCCAGCCCGCACCCCGGGATCGTCAAAGAGAACCCCTCGATTTATATCGGGATGGGTCACACGGCCGAGAACGTCGCGACCCGCTATAAGGTCCCGCGTGAGCGCCAGGACGCCTTCGCGGCTCAGAGCCACGATCGCGCCTTCGCGGCGATCGCGGCCGGCAAGTTCAAAGACGAGATCGTGCCCTTTGGCGGCATCGATACCGACGAGGGTCCGCGTCTCGGCACCTCGGCCGAGGGCCTAGGCAAACTGCGGGCGGCGTTCTCGACGACGGGCTCAGTCACGGCCGGCAACTCGTCGCAGATGTCCGACGGCGCAGCGGCAGTCATCGTGATGAGCCGCGAGAAGGCCGAGGCTATCGGCGCGCCGATCCTCGCGATCTTTCGTGGTTACGCCGTCGCGGGTTGTGCTCCGGACGAGATGGGCATCGGTCCTGTCTTCGCGATCCCGAAGATCCTCGAGAAGCTCAAGCTTAAAGTCAGCGACATTGATCTGTTTGAGCTCAACGAGGCGTTCGCGTCTCAGGCGCTCTACGTGATGGATACCCTCGGGCTCGACCAAGCCAAGGTCAACGTCAACGGTGGCGCCATCGCCCTCGGTCACCCGCTTGGGTGCACCGGCGCGAAGCTCACGGCGACGCTCTTGTCCGAGATGAAGCGCCGCGGCAGCCGCTACGGCGTCGTCAGCATGTGCATCGGCGGCGGTATGGGCGCAGCTGGCGTCTTTGAGATCCCGCAGAGCTGATTCCGAAGATGTTTGAATTGCAAGATGCCGGGTGTTGAGCCCGGCATTTTGCGTTTGAACCGACTAGGATGGGGCGTTCGCGGGCCGAGGTCAGGTGAGGATCGCGTCCGGGACCCCGCGCCAGAGAATGGCCGGCGTGATGCTGAGGCGCGTGCGTAGGCGATGAAGGGGTTCCTCGAGGTGTTCCTCCCATCGGACCGCCAAGAGGGGTTGCGCGCGCCTTCCCGCCTCGACCGCATCTGTCAGGCCCTGGGTGAGGATCGACGTGCGACGCTCTCCCAGGACGTGTTTGATGGTGCCGAAAAAGACCACGAGGGCCGAGTAAGGCATCCTTAGCTGAGGCCATTGAAAGGCGTGGACGAGCACCTCGTGATGGCCACCGACGCCGAGTCCAAGGACCGTGTGCCAGATGTCGTGGGTCTGTCGGACGCGCATCAGCAGGTAGTTGGCCTCGTCGGACCTTCCCCGCGTCACAGGGGTGGTGAGGGCCTCGAGATCCAAACCCTCGCGTTTGAGGTGAGTGGCGTAGGCGTGTCCAAGGGTGTGTTCGGGGAGTCTCGCCAGGCGCTCAAGGTCAATCGTGCGGCGATTGAGAATCGGTCGCTCGGACATGATCCTGCGCCCCGACGGCGTCGCTGCCATCATGGGCAGCAGCGCCTGCATGCGGCCGACCGATGAGATCTCTTCGCCGACGAGCAGCTCGTCAGTGCGAGTCGAGTCGCGTAGCGCCCGAGCCATGGCTTGACCGAAGCGGAACGCGGTGGCCGCGCGAGCGGCGTAGGATTGCAACATGTGGGCTCCTGTCGCGACGATGAAGGTCACCCTACGAGTTTCGGGCGTCGTCCCGCAAGGAGCGGCCCCTATCGCCTTTGGGCGCGCAGCGCGCTCCGGTTGACTGTCCAAACGCCACGGTTCAGCATGACTCCATGCAAGCACACCCCAATCGTCCGATTTCTTTGATGGGTCTTCAGACCATCGCGCTCATAGCCCTAACCACCCTCGCTGTCTCCGCTTGCGCCTCGGGCCCACAGCGACGCGAGGTCGATCTCGACGTCCTTTGGTACAATAGCGGTGACAAGACTGGCGGCTTCTCTCGCGCCGTGGTCTCGGTCGAGCCCAACCCCTCCGAGCGGATCCGTGTCGGCGTCATCGAAGAGTCGGCGCTGCAGCTAGGCGACCTCTGGCGCACCTCGATCTGGCTCGCGGCCTTCCAAGCGTCACTCGCGCTATCCCGTCCCCTCAATGATTGGCTCGTCCTTGTAGAGCTAGACCACCGTGGCCGAGGGATGGACGGGCCGAGCGCAGGCGCACTGCTGACCGCCGGGATGCTGGCGGGCATGACCGGCGCGACCGTGAACCCAGAGTTTACGATGACGGGGACCATCAATCCCGATGGCTCGATTGGCCCCGTGAGCGGCATCCCGCAGAAGTTTCGGGCGGCTATGGCCGGTGGGAAGCGCCTCCTGGGATTCCCCCTCGGCCAGGACCAAGACGTCGATCTGAAGACCGGCCAGAGCATCTCAGTGCTCGCCCTCGCCGATCAAGGGGCTGCGGTCATCCGCGAGGTGCCCGATATCGAGACCGCCTATGAGATGATGACGGGTCGCACTTTGGCGCGCCCCGCACTTCTAGCGGTCAAGGAGATGTCGCTGCCCGCGAAGGTCAAGGAGACGCTGGTCGCGCAGACCGCTGTTTGGCTCCGAAGCGCTGAGCAGAATTTTCAGCAATACAATGAATTGAAACTACAAGATCCTTGGTTAAAAGATTATTGGAACAACATTGATCAGGCCTTCGGCGAGGCGGTAGCGGCGACCAAACGCGGTGAGACCGTCGCCGCCTACTTCGAGGCGGCTTCCCTCTTTATCGACGCAGACTCCGCGCTCCTCCACGCGAATATCCTCAAGAGGGTCCGCGATGGGCGCTTCGAGGAGGCGGCCGAGTATCTGACGACCATCACGAATAACGTCGACCAGCGCCTCGGCGGCCTCGTCAAAAAACTCAAGGGAGACGTCGCGCACTCGACGAGCGACCTGATGACCCTCGTCGACGCCTTTGAGGCCTTCGGGAGCGGTGTTCGCTACTTCGGGGCTGCTCTCTCGCAGCGCAGCGGGGCGACAAAGCGGATCGACGAGATCCTCGTCGGGCTCCGCCAAAAGAGCCTCACCTTGACGCCTGAGCTCCAGGCTGAGTTCATCGATCTCCTCCGTGAGCCCGTGCGGGACATCTCCCTTGCCAACGTCCACGCTATCGTCTGCGAGCAGAACCTCGGGTTTCGACCGGAGGTCGCGCCGGAGTCCAAGGAGATCAGCCGCGCCTTTATCGATAGGCTTGGGACCCTGTTTCATGTCGCTGGCAATACAAACCTAAGTTATTTTGAGACATTGGTTCTGCAGTCAATCGCCGACGCCAACGCCGTCTCGCGCGAGAAGGTCCGCCAGAACTTTACCGACCCGACCTATCAACATGTACGGGAGGGGCCACGGGCGATGATGGAGAGCATCCTTGAGGGCCAATTCGGGCGCGACACCAACGCGCTCTCGCTCGTGAAGCTCTCGACCGCCTTGAACACCTATGTCAGCGCCGCGTTCCTCGTCGCCAAGTACTATTCGCTCGACGCCAACGTCGATGCGGGGGGCGCCGTCAAGTCATTGGGCCGTGAGGCGGTCCTAGTGCGCATGCTGGCGCTCGCCGAGACGAAGGCCTTGGAACATGCCGCTCGCGCCAAGAAAGTGGCTGGAGAGGTCCCTGTGGCCGCTCGCATCGCGTTCGACGCGGGCCGGGACTTCGCGGCCCGTGGCACCCTACACGCGCGTCTGTCGGCCCTTGAGCAGTTCTGGCGCGCCTCGATGCTGTCGCAGATGGCGGTCTTGCTGCGGGGCTAGGGTTCTCTCGCGGGCCAGTCGCAGACTGACCTATTCCTCGAGCCTTGCCCAACGGCGGCAGCGAGCGTAAGACGACCGAGCCTCGCTCAGGTGCTCTTGGAGTCCGCAATGCAATCAGAACCCCCTAACTACGAACGGGAAAATCTGTTCTTCCGGCGAATGGCAGAGCTCGTGGTCCGCCGGCGCTGGTGGGCGGTGGCCGTGCTGGTTCTGCTGACGGGGCTCTTTGCCGTCGGCGGGCGCCAGCTCGTGATCGATAACTCCGTCGAAGCCTTCCTGTCGTCCGATTCGGACGCGCGTGACGCGCTTGAACAGATGCGGGACGACTTCGGGCGCGATGACGTCTTCTTGGTCCTCATCGAGGGGGACGTCTTCACAAAGGACTATATCAATCGCGTCAAGGCCCTGGAAGCCGAGATCGCCACGCTCGATATCGACGTCCCTTCGCTTGGCGAGCGCTTCGCCGACCGGCGTGGGCTAGGCAAAGGGGCCGAAGTCAAACCGGAGGCGCCTTCGTCACCACCTGCGCCCTCTCCAAAAGACAGTAGTGACGATGAGTTCGACTTCGAAGAGTCGCCGCCGGCCTCGGCCGCACCGCGCAGCGTTGGTGATGACTTCGACTTTGAGGAATCCGGCAAAGAGAGCGGCTGGGAGGGTGTGAGCGGCGGATCAATCGTCGAGGAGGTCATCTCGATCGCCTCCATCCGCGACACGCGCTGGGTCGATGGCGGTATGAGCGTCTCGGGTCTCTTCGAAGGCGACGTGACGGACGCATCCGTCCTCGCTGCGAAGGCCAGAGTCCTCGCGAACCGGACCATCGTCGGGCAGGTCCTAGGGCCCGCCGCCCAACACTCGGTGATGGTAGTCCGGACCGACTTCATGTCCGAGGCCGACTCCGCGCGCGTCCACTTCGCGCTCGTCGATCTCGTCAACCGCCACGCGGCGCCGACTTTTCAGCTGCGCGTCGCCGGGTCCCCCGCGCTCGCCGCCGAGCTGAATTCCTTAATGTTCAGTGATCTTGCGATCATGTTCAGCCTCGCGATCTTCTTCATCATCGCCATCATGGCGTGGCAGTTTCGGCATGTCCTTGGGGTCGTGGGCCCCCTCGTCGTCGTCGTGCTGGCGCTCGGTTGGACCTTCGGTCTCATGGGCCTCGCCGGCGTGCCGATGACGATGGTCACGAACATTCTGCCGGCATTTCTCATCTGCGCCTCGATAGGCGACTCGGTCCACGTCATCAGCGTCTACCGCGACGCTCGGCTTCACGGTCGAGCCAACAACGACGCCATCGCGCACGCGGTCGCCGTCACGGGTATGCCTGTCATGTTCACGACGCTGACGACCTTCGCCGGCCTCATCTCCTTTCGTGGCGCGACCCTCGGGGCGGTCCGTGACATGGGGACCTTCGGTGCGTTCGGCGTGCTCCTCGCGCTCGTGTTGACCCTCTTGGTCGTACCAGTGGTACTTAGTTTCAACACAAAGTCTCTCTTGGGAAGAACCGAGGCCAAAGAGCACGATAGAATCAGCGGTTTTTTGGCGTGGTGCTCTCGCCTCTCGGCCACCACGAGCGGTGGCTCTTCACGGCGCCGGACCATGGTCCTAGCCGCTGCGGGAGGACTGCTGGCCTTGTCGGTCTGGGGTGGCTCGATGATTCGGCTCTACCATGACCCGGTCACGTGGCTACCCGCCGCCGCTCCAGCACGCGTCGCGATTGAAGATGTGAACGAGCATATCGGTGGTACAAGTAACATCGCGTTGCTCGTCGGGGCCCCTTCGGGCGGCAGTCTTCGGAACGTCGAGAGCCTAGAATTGATGGCGCGCCTCGAAGCCTTCATTCGAGATTTTCGCCACCCTGACGACAACGCCCGGATTGTGGGCAACGCCACCTCCTTGGTGGATGTCGTGCGCGAGAGCTGGCGGGCCTTTCACGATATGGACGAGGCCTATTACAGGCTCCCCGACGATGATCGCGGGGTCGCTGATATGTTGACCGTGTTCGAATCGCGGGGGCCACACGACCTCAAGCGCCTCGTCACGGTGGACTACCGCACGGCGTTAATGACTCTGCGCGTGAAGCAGCTCGACGCGTGGTCCTACAAGCCGCTGACCGAACATATCGACAAAGGAATCAAGGAGATCGTCGGAGACAAGCTCGACGTTCGGGTCACGGGGACTGTCTTCAATTTGTTCTCGGTCGTCAGTCAGTTGCTACAGAACCTTCTGGTCAGCTTCGGGCTCGCCTTTGGGGTCATTACGATCCTGCTCTTACTCGTGCTTCGCAACCTCAAGCTTGGCTTGATCTCCATGATCCCGAACGTCTTTCCGATCGCGAATGTGATCGGGCTGATGGGCTTTGTGGGTATCCCAATCGATTTCGGGACCCTCCTCATCGCCTCGATCGCGCTCGGGATCGCCGTCGATGACACGATTCACTTCTTCTTTCACTACCGCGAGGCCTTCACCGGCACCGCCAACGTCGAGGAGTCCCTCGCGCACGCGTTTCGCCACAGCGGTCGCGCGATGGTGTCCACGAGCATCATCTTGATCGGCGGCTTTTTCGTGTACACCGCGGCATCGATGGTGAACCTGCAGCGATTCGGACTCTTGATCGCGACGAGCGTGTTGTTCGCGCTCCTGTACGATCTTATTGTCGCGCCGGCGCTCCTGCGCCTGTTCTACCGCACGAAGTCCAGCGGCCCGCACACCGACCAAGGAGCGAGTGATGATGTTCAGAACGCCAAAGCTTTTACGTAGTCTTCTGTGCCTAAGCACCCTCTTGGCCAGCTCGTCCGCGCTGGCGGTGTCACCAGACGAGTCGGATCCGGCGGTCATTATGAAGGCCTCGGAGGGGCGCGAGCTCGGCGATCGCATGACGGCTCGGATGACGATGGTCGTCAAGGACGCTGCTGGCCGCGAGAAGACCCGCGTCGTGCGTGCCTGGTCGATGGATTTCACCGCTGGCCGCCGCTCGCTGATGCTGTTCGAGTCCCCGGCTGAAGATCGCAATACGGGTTTATTATCCATCGATTACGATGACGGCGCCAAAGACGACGATCAGTGGCTCTACCTGCCGTCTCTGTCCAAGTCCACGCGCATCTCCGGCAGTGGAAAGTCAGGCTCGTTCTTAGGTTCTGATTTGACCTACGCGGACATGACGCAGAAGGACCCGACGAACTATGAATACAAAATGATCGAGCAGACGACCACCGTCGGGGGTGAAGAGTGCTGGTTGATCGAGGCCATCCCGAAGACCAAAAAAGAGAAAGACGAGACGGGCTACGAAAAGACCCAGGTCTGGGTATCGAAGTCGAAGCTGATGCCATTGCAGGTCAAAGCTTGGGTCACGGCGGGCCGCAAGACGAAACAGCTGAAGTTTGGCGACATTGAGAAGGTCGACGGTACTTGGACCACAAAAAAGTTGATGGTGCGCACGTTGAACAGCGCCAACAAGCCCGAGTCGACGACGGTGCTGACGTGGGCCGACCTTAAGTACAACGACGCGTCGGTGACCGAAGGCGACTTCTCCGAGCGACGCCTAGAAAAGGGCCTGTAATGTGCTAGGGCCTCGGTTCCTTATCGCCGCTCTCGTGGGCCTGCTGTCCGTCGGGGTTCCCACCGCGAGGGCTGAGGCGCCGGTCGAGCCCGAGATTGTGGATTCCCAAGTGGAACCCGCCGAACCCGAGCCGCTTGCGGTTGATGACGCCTTCGATTTCGGCGACGACGCCTTTAATTTCGGCGACGACGCGACGACCACCGCGGTAGCGCCTTCGGCCCCGAGCCCCTTCGCTGTCACCGGTTTCTTCCGGTCCGAAGAGGGGTTCTGGGTGCAACGTCTCGGCGAGCAGCCGCTGGGCAAGGCTCGCCAGTCGCTTGATCTCCTTGGGACCTTTCGCTCCGGGATCTGGAGCGCGGCGCTCGCAGGCCACGCTGAGTACGACGCGGCCTACCTCGTCGACCGCGACCGCTACGACCGCGCGACCATCGACGCCTATGAGTGGCTCGTCGACTTCCGGCGCGCATGGCTAGCGGCCGAGCTTGGCCAGGTCGATGTAACGCTTGGCTATCAGGTGCTAAACTGGGGTGAGGGCGACGCTATCTCGCTGGCGGATGTCACCAACCCCCGCGACTTCCGTGAGCCGGGCCTCGCCGATCTCGAGGACCTGCGCCTGCCCGCGCTCATGACGCGCGTCGGCTGGTTTTCAGGCTATCATCGCGTCGAGATCGCTTGGATTCACGACGGCTTCTTTGGCTACCGCACCCCGCCTCTTGGGCCTTTTAGCCCCTTGCCGGCCATCATCGGGTCCAACACGGGCCTCGACCTAGAGCCCCTCCTCGCTGGGCGAGAGCTGTCCTTTCATCACCGTCAGGATCGGTTGTCTTGGGCCAATCAGCAATGGCTAGGGCGCTGGTCTTGGCGCGGCCCAGGGCTCGACGTGGCGCTCTTTGGCGGTCTCGCGCTCGACCTCAACGGGGTCGTACGTCTCCCCGACCCGAGCGCCTTCCTCGCCCCCGAGATCGAAATCGAGCTAGACCACCGGCGCTATGGTCTGCTTGGATTTTCCGGCGCCCGGCCCGTGGGGGATTGGCTGCTCAAGTGGGAGGCCGTCGTGAGCTTCGCCAAGCCCTGGAACACTGTTGCCGTCGGCAACAGTGGGTTTCCGGCGATTGGAATCGAGACCTCGGGTGCCTTTGGGGGGATGCTTGGGATACAATACGGTGGGTTCGCGAACACGCAGATAGCTCTCGAGATGGCTCAGACCCTACCCTTCCGCACGGACCTCGCTTACCTGATTCCGCCTGACGTGCCTCAGATCGCGCTCCGCGTGAATCACCTCGCGCTCCGGGATACTTTGTCGGTTCTTGCGGCTCTGTCCTCGTTCGGCTGGAAGGGCGAGCTTGGCTGGATAGCCCGCGCCGAGCTTGGCTGGCGCTTCATGGATGGGCTTGAGCTTGGCGTCGGGTTCATTCACTACCAACCATCGGACGCGACTGGTCCCATCTCGGGGCTCAATCGACACGATCGGGTGTCCCTCAAATTTCGTTGGGACTTTCAGATTCATTGAACAGCATCTATATAGGAGATCATCATGGAAGGCGAACAGGGAGAAGCAAGGACGCGTTCACGTCGCCACGATGGCAAAGATCCGTGGTCCGTGTCGCTGGCGCCCGCGCCATTTGACGGTCCCATCGCGGCTGGGGACCTCGTCGCGCTCAATTTCAACCGGCTCAGCGTGGATCACCAGGGCAGGGAAGAGCTTCTCTGGGTCGCGGTCGTTTCAATGGCCGGCGACACGATTGATGGGGTTCTCGACAATCAACCTACGTGGATTCGAGGGCTTAGCGACGGTGACGGTGTGACTTTTGAGCGCGCCCACATTATTCGCGTCATGCGCCGGCCCACAGAAACTTGAGGTACGGTCGTTCTTGATGAGGTCTTGCAGAATATTTTCGATCAACTATCGTCCAGCCCCCGTTCCGCCATCCCGGAAGACCTATCAGACGAAGGATTCGAGCCCATGAAGTTGAAGCATATCGTACAAGGCGGCTTGCTGGCGCTGGCCAGTCTCACAGCTCAGGCCTGCGGAAGCTCGCGCGTGTATTACCAAGACACTCAGGGCGGCGTCCTGATCCTGCAAGGCGATGAGGATAAAGCCCTCGACGACGCCGGCGGAAGGATGTCCTCGCATTGCGGACCGCAGGGCTACGACATCGTGAAGCGCGAGATGGTCACGGTCGGTAGTGAGGCCTACGCAAGCCAGAAGACCGACTACGGCGAGCGCGAGAGGCGCGCCAAAGATGCCGAGGTCGCGGCCACACGGGACGGATTCGTCGCCGCTGAGGACGAGCAGCGCCAAAAACAAGGGACCTCGACGACGAACGCGGTCTCGGGCGTGCGCGAAGTCCGCGAGACTCGTATCACTTACGCCTGCCGCTAGAGCGAAACCCAGACGGGGCCTGGGGGTGCGTTTCCGCGCATACCGAGGCCCCGCCGAGGTTAGGCGTGAAAGACGCCGACCTAAATTGGGCCCGCGAGAAAGCCTACTTCTCTCTACTGGGCTTTGGGCTCTATCCACCCTCGGACGGTCTCTTCGAAGACCTCTCCGCGATGGGCATAGCCCTTGAACGCGTCGAATGACGCGCAGGCCGGCGATAAGAGGACGGTCTCGTGCGGTCGAGCGTTCGCGCGCGCGCGATGCATCGCGTCCTGCATCGTCTCGACGACAGTGCAATCTGGGTGGTTCGCGAGCGCGGCTTTAAGCGTGTCTCGGGTCTGCCCGAAGCAAATGACAGCCCGGGCCCGCGCGTTCAGCGTGTCGGCGAGCTCGTCGAAGTGGGCGTCTTTCGACGAGCCGCCCACGAGCGCGATGAAGCTGCCGGTTATCGCCCGAATTCCCGCCATCGCCGCGTTGGGGTTTGTGGCCTTCGAGTCGTTGATCCACGCGACGCCGTCTAGGACCGCGACGCGGTTCAGGCGATGCGGCAGCGGCTTGTAGGCCATCAGACCCTTGCGGCAGTCCCTCGGGTCAATGCCCCACGCGACCGCCATCTGTGCGGCGGCCAGCGCGTTCATCACGTTGTGCACGCCGATGAGAGGGAGCTCGTCGCGCCGCATGAAGGGCAGAGGCGCGTCCGCCGCCGCGACGCGCACAAAGAGGGCGTCGTCTGTCGCATAGGCGTCAGCCGCGGCGCTGGCCAGCGAGTAGCGCATAATGCGGGGTCCCTTGGGGCCGAGCCCGCGCGCGAGCCACGCTTGAATGAATGGGTCGTCCGCATTGAGGATTACGACGTCCTCGTCCGTCATGGAGGCCCAGATACGGCGCTTGGCCGCCTGATACCCTTCGAAGGACCCGTGATAGTCCGTGTGGTCCTCAGCGATGTTCGTCACGAGCGCGACGCGTGGTCGGAAGGCCACGCATGTCGTCAGCTGAAAGCAACTGATCTCGGCCACGACGACGCTCTCTGGCGAGATCTGACCGAGCTCGCCGGTCAGTGGGTTGCCAAGATTGCCGCCCACGATCGCGTGGTGCCCAGCGGCGGCGACGATGTCACCCAGCATGGTGGTCGTCGTGCTCTTGCCGTCGGTGCCGGTGATGGCGAGGATCGGCGCTGGACAGAACTCGAAGAAGAGCTCGATCTCGCCGATGACCCGGGCGGCGCGCGCGGCGATCTCAGCGCGTACAGGAGAGACCTCCGGGATCCCCGGCGAAAGGACAGCCGTGTCGCCAATGCGGACCGCGTGACTGCCAGCCTCAAAGGCCACGCGGTCATCGAGGTCTTCGGGTCTCGGGACGTCGCTGCGACTCTCGAAGAGCATGACATCATGCCCGCGCCCGGCGAGCATATTGGCCGCCGCGATGCCCGAGCGGCCAGCACCGACCACCGAGTAGCTCATTTGCGATGACCCTTCAGGAGCTCGTCCGCGTATCGGTCTGCGAGTTGGAAGAGGTCATCGCCGCCGAAGAAGACGACCTGCTCCCCGGCGTTAATTGTTTTGTGAAGCAATGAAATAATGTCAGTCATCGCAGGGACATGGGTGACGCGAGGGCCACGCGAGCGGATCTTGTTGCAAAGGAACTCCGTATCGATGCCGGGAATGGGCACCTCGCCGGCGGGGTAAAGTTCCGTAATGATTGTGTGATCGGCGTCGTGGAAGGCCTCGGCGTAGTCGTCCTGTAGGTAGTTCACCATCGTAAATCGATAGGGTTTGAACACGGCTGTTGTGCGCCGCCCGCTGGTCTTGGCGGCCTCAAGGACGCGTCGGATACCTGTTGGGTGCGAGATGTAGTCCTTTATGATGAGGCGGTTCATCGCCTCGACAACGGTGAAGCGGTTCTCGAGTCCTGCGAAGGTCGCGAATGCCGCCTTAAGGGCCTCGACAGGGATCTTGAGGTGCAGGGCCACGGCCGCGGCCGCAACGCAGTTGTCGAGGTTGTGCAGCCCTGGCATCCCGGTCTGGAGCTCGGCCAGCACCTTGGCGCGCTCGGCGAGGACAAAATGCCCGCCGTGAAAGTCGGCGATCGCTGCGCGGCCCTCAACGTCGGCGCCGCCATCGCGCAAGACGCGTCCGAAGGTCGTCGTTGGCGCCGACAAGAGGGGGATGAGCTCCATCGCGCCAGGGCAGTCCGCGTTGATGAAGACGCGCTCGAGGCGCGGGTTCGCGTTCAGGGCCTCAGCGACGGTGCGTTGAACGTGAGCCAAGTCCTCGTAATAGTTGAGGTGATCGGCCTCAAGGTTGTTGACGACGGCGAGGGTGGGGTGAATGTTGATGAGCGAGCCGTCGCTCTCGTCGACCTCGACGACGATGATGTCATCGCTGGTCAACGTATCAGTCTTCACGCGCGTGTTGATTTTACCGAAGTTCTCAAGGAGTCCACCGATAATGAATGACGGGGCGCGGCCCGCTTCTTCGAGGCACCAGGCGATAGCAGATGAGACCGTGCCCTTGCCGTGCGTACCGATGACACCGACGGACTGGGTGAAATCCGCCACCAGCTCGCCGAGGACCTCGCTGCGATGGCGGGTATCGAGCCCCTGTTCACGCGCGGCGATAAGCTCGGGGTTGCTGTCAGGGATAGCCGTCGAGTAGACGACGACATCGCAGCCAATCAAGTGGTCGGGGCTGTGTCCGATGTGGACGGTCGCCCCATGTGCCTCAAGCGCAAGCGTCAGCTGGGATTCGCGGACATCGGACCCCGTGACCTGGTGGCCGCGCGCGAGCAGGGCAAAAGCGACGCCTGAGACGCCGATACCGCCGATTCCGATGAGATGATATGTCTTGGATTGCTTCGTCATGCGGGCATGATGGCGGGGAATCCGCGGGGCGACAACTTAGTTGTCGCCTCTTCGTGGCGGGTCGGCAGACAGGGCTGTGGGTTCCTTTTTGATTCGTGGTGTTTCGTCGCGCACGTGCGCTGTCACGGGCCGGCGGTCCATGATGCACCGGTGTTTGGCCCCGGTCGTTTGTCCGTCGTGGCGCGCCTCGAGGTTGGTTGAGGCGGATGGATGAGGTTATACAGACCAGCCAATTCGGGGAAACTGGTGAGGGAGATAGACATGGTGACGGTCAGGATCGCGTCCGCTTGTTTCGTGGTCGCAGCGATACTTCAGAGCGCCTGCGGGCCCCGCACTCCCCAGCCGATGGAGAGCGTGGGGGCCCTCGATCCTACGGTCGTCTCAGGCCGCGGGGGGCAGGCGACGCTGTTGTTGTTGGCCGACGTGCGCGGGGTGCTTCGGCCTTGTGGCTGCACCCCTGAGCTGCAAAAGGGGGGCTTTGATCGTCTGATCCCGGTCTTAGACGCGGAACGCGCGCTCTCGCCAGCGAACCTCGTGTTGCACGCGGGTCCGATGTTTCACGAAGAGTTCGACGTTCACTCGCGAAAACGGCAGCAGCATGTGCGTCAGGCCGAGGTGGCTGGCGCCCTCTTTGAGCTGGCGCAGGTCGATGTCGCTGGGGTCCACCCCCTTGACGCGCTGCCGGATCCGACCGCGTGGGCCGAGCTCGCCAAGCGTTCCGGCGCGGAGATGCTGGCGACGAACGTCTCTGGTCTTGGAAGGGGCTCAAAACGTTGGGAAATTCGGTCCGTGGGTGGGCTGGCGATCGGCATCTTCGCCCTCTCGCCCGAGACCGACGGCGTCCCCGGTTGGGATATCCGCGCGCCGCAGGAGGCCGCGCGCGAAGCTGTGGCGGCGCTGTCAGGCAAGTCAGACGCGATCATCATGCTGTCTGGGCTGGGTTTGCGGGAGACAAAGCGACTGCTTCGGGGCCTCGACGGCGTCGACTTCGCCCTAGTCGGGGGGATGGGCGACCACCCGACGGTCTCAGATGAAGCCGAGCTGGTCGGCAAGAGCCGAATCCTGCAGTTTCACCGAGAGGGTCGCTATCTTGGTCGCTTGGTCCTAAGGCGCGCGCCTGGCGATGGGCTCCCGTTCGCGGACGGAAGCGTCGCCTCTGCCACCGAGATCGGCGCCCTCGAACTCCGGATCGCTAGATTGGCCACTCAAATCGCCAGCTTGTCCCAAACCGGTGATGCGACGACGACCGACCGCGCGTTAGTCGGGTTCCGACATCAGCACGCGAAGCTGGACGAGGAGCTCAAACGCCTACGTGCGCGCCACGAGTCGGTTCCCGCTGGCAGGGCGTCCTTTTCGTTCCGGCTCGTATCTCTTGACTGGGATCTGGCTCAGGCCGAGGCACCTCTGGCGATCATGAACGCCTTCGATCAAGAGTTGGCGCAGATCAACGTCGCCAGCGCGGGAACGCTGCCCGAGCCGCTCCCCGGGCAGGCGGTCTACGTCGGCGTCGGCACCTGTCTTGGGTGCCACACCGAGGCGACCACCTTCTGGAATGCCAATCGCCACTCCCACGCATGGGAGACCCTCGAGAGAGTGAACAAGACCTTCGACGCCGGCTGCGTCAGCTGCCACGTGACTGGGTACGAGCAGGCCGGGGGAGCCCTCGTCGGGCAGGTTGAGGGTCGCGAGGACGTGCAGTGTGAGTCCTGTCATGGGCCGGGCTCCAAGCACGTTGCCGACGGCGCCGCGTCCTCGATTCTTCGCGCGCCGACTGTCGAGGCGTGTGCAGGTTGCCACAATCAGCATCACTCGCCCGGCTTCGACTTTGACGCCTATCGAGCGCGGCTTCTGGTTCCGGGACACGGGCGTCCTCTCGGTCGCTAATTCGATGAGTATCGGGCGGGGCTCTCTGGCCTCAATCGGTGTCCTCTTTGGGTTCAAAAAAAGTGCCACAAAGCGCCGTCATGCCCTTGACAGGTCTATGTGGTTCCCACTGATAATGTCACGTGCACAAAAGAGGATTTGCCGGTGTCAGAGACCACGCAACTGATCTGTTTCTGTAGAGGCTCCAAGCGGGCGAGATGGTCAAACATCTCGATTTGTTAGGGACTACTCAGGTGTTGCTGGGTCGTCGTCGAGCTCGACGCTCCCAGGTGCAAACGCTCTTTTTTCGTCCGTGCGAAGTTCGCACCAGCTCAATCGATGAGGATACCTTGGCCCTTTGGGACTGAGGTGATGAAAGAGATCAGCGGATTTAGAGAACAAAGCCGCCCCCGTTGATCTCAAACTTGTTAGAGGCCCCTATCCTTGACCGCGCTCTTCTTGTTGTGCGGTGGCGGCTCAATCTCACTCACCCCAATTTAGAGAGGACATCATGGCTCAGCCTAAACCAGCACCTGCAAAGACAGCACCTGCGAAGACCGCACCCGCGAAGACCGCACCCGCGAAGGCCGCACCCGCGAAGGCCGCACCTGCGAAGGCCGCACCTGCGAAGGCCGCACCTGCGAAGACCGCACCTGCGAAGGCCGCACCTGCGAAGACCGCACCCGCGAAGGCCGCACCTGCGAAGGCCGCACCTGCGAAGGCCGCACCCGCGAAGGCTGCACCTGCGAAGGCTGCACCTGCGAAGGCTGCACCTGCGAAGGCCGCTCCTGCGAAGGCCGCACCTGCGAAGGCCGCACCTGCGAAGGCCGCTCCCGCGAAGAAGAAATGAACCGCGACGGCCCCAGCCGACATTAGGTTAGGTGCCGTTTGTTCAATGGCCTCGGTGGATGGCTTTGCCCCACCTTCAGAGCCACGAGCGTCCGTTCCTTGGAACACCGCGCTCGTGGCTCTATTAGTTTTGCGGCCGGACCGCCCGCATGTTGCACCGCTTCCGGTCCGTTTGGGCGGCACAGCCAAAAAACCGACCTCACAGCCTCGAGTTGCACGCGCAGTTGGAGGGGCCGCGGGGACGGAATCCTCGGGCACGCGGAGGAACGCTTGCCTTCGTCGCGTCGGCGCTTGTCTCATCGCCGCCGCGCGCCATCGCCGTCGTCACGGGCCCGAAGACCTCGTCTCTGACCGCTCCGGGCGCGCTCCGCTCGTGGCCTAGCTTAGCTCGGGAAATCCCTGGCGCCGGAGCACATCGTACGCGACGATGCTCACCGAGTTTGAGAGGTTGAGGCTTCGAATGTTCCCGGAGATCGGGATCTTATAAAGTGAATCGGCGTGTCTCTCGCGGAAACTCGTGGGGAGGCCAGTCGTCTCAGACCCAAAGAAGATCCACGGCTCGTCATCGACCGGAATTTCGGTGTAGGGTGTCGTCGCGTGGCTCGAGAAGAGCGCCACGCGTCTGGGATTCCACTGTGTTCTGAGCGCCTCGAGGTCGTCGTGGATGACGAGCTTGACGTGTGGCCAGTAGTCGAGACCCGCTCGCTTCAGAAAGCGGTCTGTGAGCTCAAAGCCCAGCGGTCGTACGAGGTGGAGATACGCGCCCGTCCCAGCACACAGCCGTGAGACGCTGCCGGTGTTTTGGGGGATGAGCGGATTGACTAGCACAATGTGCAAGGGCATTTGCAACTCCAACGATAACGAGAGCCACGCATTTAGGTGCGCGGTCCTGCTCGCGACGATAGCCTCGCTCGGCGTGCCGGTCGATGGTTTAGCAGTCGCGCGCCCATTTCTGCGGCGCGCTGCCGTCCGAACCGCAGCTCGCCTCAGCTTGGCATCGTGAAACCGGTTGGAATCGTCGTCTCAGTCGGAGCGGAGCGGCCAAGCTCGACCACGCGCTCGACCAGCGCCTGGTAGTCTTCGGCCGCGGGCGACTTGGGCGCGAACTCGAAGATCGACTTATGCTCGGCGGGCGCCTCTTTGAGACGCGTGTTGATGCGGATCGGAGGCAGCACCTTGTCTTTGAAGTACCGCTCGAGGTTGCGCATGACCTCGTGGGAGATTCGGTTACGCACGTCGTAGAAGGTCGGCAGCACCCCGAGGATAGAGATGGGATGGCGGAGCTGTTCTTGGACGATGCGCAGAGTCTCAAGAATCTGTTTGACGCCCACGAGCGAGAGATAATCGCATGCGACGGGGATGAGCACCTGGTCCGCGAAATATAAGGCGTTCTGGTTCAGGAGCGACAAGCTCGGGCCGCAGTCCAGGATGATGTAGTCGTAGTCGGTGATATCCCGAAGGCGGCTACGCAGAGCCTTATGCGGCTGTTGGACGTGCGCGAGGTGTACCTCGACCTTCGCGAGCAGGTTGTTGCTTGGCAGCATGTCGAGGTTTTCGCGCACGGGCACGATGGCGCGCTGGGGGTCGGCGTTCTCGACGAAGAGGTGGTAAAGGTTATGAACGCCATCGGCGCCCAAGCACACACCGACGTTGCCCTGCGAGTCCATGTCGATAATCAGGGTCTTGTAGCCGGCGATCGCGAGGCCGTGCGCAAGCGATACGGTGGTCGTTGTCTTGCCGGTGCCACCCTTTTGATTCATGACGGCGATCTTGCGCGCGCCACGTCTTATACGTGTCTCCTGCCTGACCGGGTTCTGGCGGCACGCCGTTGAACAGAAGTACCGCTTTTCGCCCTGCAAAAACGCAAGCTGAAACGCGAACTTAGGCTCAAACTGCGTCTCGCACACCGAACAACTTTGGGTTCGCTGGCCGAAGAGCGCCTGCTCGTGGCATGACTGCGAGCAGTAGTGAACGACGGCGGCCCCTGACCGCTGCTCTTGAAAGCTGAACCGCGGGGTAAAGGCGGTCGTGCAAACGCTGCAGGTGGCTTGTTCTTGGGAGGACATCGATTTGTTCCTTCGAAGGGAGACGGTACTACTGGGGTAGCGCGCCGGGGACTGAATTCCAGTGCCACGAACGACTTGCGTCACCATATATGGTCATTGACGGTCGCGTCTACGCCTCTCATCGAAAAGATGACCCGTTGTTGCGCAAATCGTGCTGCACCGAGAAAACTTGCCTCGCGCCTCGCTTTGCGAAAAAAGCAGGGCGCCTAGTCGCAACGGGCGGGTCGAGATGACTCGTGGCGTGAAAGACCCTGGGCGCCCGAATTTGCGTTCGGCTCGCAGGGAACTTCTTAGCTCCCAGACCCGACGCCCGCCAAGCCAACATCAAAAGGAGAGACCATGGCCATTGTCCCGTCCTCGAAAGCCGGCCAGCTCGGTACGAAACGCGAATGCCGTAGCTGTTCGGCCAACTTCTATGACCTCAACAAAGAGCCGCCCACTTGCCCGAAGTGCAAGACGCCCTTCGACGTGCACGCGGTCCCCGAGCTGCCGCCGCTGGAGCCCGATGCCGAAGAGGAGGCCCTTGAGAAGGCGCGTAAGAAGAAGAGAACCCGCGATCCGCTTGACGCCGTGGGACGAGGCCGCTTCGACGCTGGTGATGAGGACGAGGGGCCCGGGCGGGTCTAGGGCCAGACAGGTTGAAGGCGCGGCGCGTTGCTAGATCGTGGCGTCGCCCAGCGCCGACTAGAAACGAAACCACGCATCAATGATCGGAAAAGCATAGATATTTGCTGACTGACCGGGGCCTGTCTCCCATATGATACGTCCCACGGTGAGGCCGACACCGAGCTGAACCCGGGACGAAGCCGCCCACGCGTAGAGCACTTGAATCGTTGGGCGAATCAGGCCCCCGCCGTTTGTGAGGTCCACGAGCGTTGAGGCCTGCAACATCACGAGGTGCCGCGGACCCGGTAGCCAATGCGCCGAGGCATGGAACTCCGCCATGCCCCGCCTGGCGGTCCCGCCCAGGAAGTCGATCGCGCCGCCCGTGCCGACGGTCGCGAGCCAGTTTGGGCTCAGCCGAACGGTCACGTTCGTGTGTAGCTGCAGCGTGCCCGGAAACCCGGTCGGCGCCGTCGAACCGACCGCTGGTTCGTGGCCATTGAGGTCCACGCGTCGGATAAATGACCACGCCCCGCCCATGTCGACCGACACGGTGACGGGGCCCACGGGGGTCACTCGATACCGAAGGTTCAGAGACGGCTTGCCGACGAGCAGCAAGATGGGGTGAATCGACACTTGGAATTCATCTGTAACTCCAACCGTCAACGGGCTCAGGACGCCGACGGAGAGGGCGCCATCGTCGAGGGTGTAGGCTGTACCCCAATCGATATCCGCCGTCCGGCGCCACTCGGCGCGGGCCGGCCCGAGCCCCAGCCACGACGACAAAACGAGCGCTACCCCAATCCAGGCAAAACGGCACCGTGAGCCTCGGGCGGGGCGACGTGCGGTGGGCCGTCTGCCACCCGGGCTGGGCCTATCGATGGGAGGGCGGTCCATACGGCAGGACGCTAGCAGTCGGGCCGCCTTTGGACAACGACAGCATTGCGGTGTCCGCCCATGGTTGGAACTGTACCAGCCGCAGACCAGGCGTCGGCGCCATGGAGGCGGCGGCCGACGCCTGGTCAGATGATAAGTATTTGGTTTTCAAAGAGAGTGGCGGGGTCGCGCCGCCAGAAAAGGTCGCGATGGGCTCCTGGTCGAGGGGAGTCGGCCAGGAGCCCATCGCGTCGGGGTCAGCCGCGATTGCCGGCTGATCCTCGATTGCGTGCTGCGCCAGATTCCCCTTCTGACTTCTTTGACTTGAGCACGGCCTTCTTCATGAGCGTAGTCGGGCCGCTGACGGAGAGCCACGGCTTGAGCGCGCGCAGCGTCTTGAGACCGATACCGCGGACGCGGGCCAGCTCGTTGACAGTCTTGAACGGGGTCTTTTCGCGATGGGTTATGATGCGACCGGCCTTCTCCTCACCCACGCGTGGCAGAAGACGGAGCTGTTCGACCGTCGCTGTGTTGATGTTGACGACCCCCTCCGCCGAAGCCGCGACGGGTTCATCACCGCCCTCTGCGTGTGCCGCCCCAGAGGAGGCCAACAAGGCGAGACAGATGAGAGCGGTGGCGACGGCGCGTAGCCCGGACATGGTGTGTGTGGCGATGATTTCCATTATAAACTCCTTAAATTCAAAGTATTGGCGAGATGAATCCGGGAGCATTCGAGACTCGAGTGCTCCGCGATGACTTGCTAAGCAAGACCCGTGCCATGGCCTCGGAACCTTTTGTTTCAATGCTTTATGGCCAACTCCGGGCGTAAAAAAGCCCAACTGAGACAGTCGGGCTGTGTCACGGACCTTTTGAGGTGTGTCAGGGGCCAGTTTTGCTGTGTCAGAGGGTCGCCAAAACTGTGTCAGCCCTCGACGCGCCATATTTCAGGCGTGTCAGATACGCGTCGCCGAACTCCAAGCGGCCTCCGCAGGCAGGGCCGCGGCATCAAATCAGTGCAGAAATGGGTCTGGCTCGTTTGACCCATCGGGCAGAGGCAGCTGGATCTCGCCAAAACTGGCCTCATAGTTCCGGACGTTCTGCGTCAAGGCCTGGAGCAGGCGCTTGGCGTGCACGGGGGTCAGGATGAGGCGCGACACGACGCGCGCGTGGTGTGACCGCGGCGGCAGAAACATCGCGTCCAGCACGAACTCGGACTGGCTGTGCACGACCCGAGCGACATTGGCGTAGGCGCCCCGTGACGTGGCTTCGTCCATCTGTACGTGGATCGGTTGTTTTTTCGCGGGGGGTCTCTGGTCACTCATGATTCACGTCCTAGATAAGGTGGCTGTCGTTTAGCAGGGTACCGCGAAAGGTCAAACCTGCGCACGCGTCTTGCGGGTGCGACCCGCCCCACGCGTAACTCTCGGGCGCGAGTTTACGATGATATCAACCTATATCAGCGCCGCTACCGTACTCGTCTACTCCGGCTCGGTCGCGGATTGGCGTTCATCGATCGTTGGGCTATCGTCCCGAGACCTTCCGCGACTGGCCTCCACGCCGGGCGACGACTACCCGCAATACTTACGCACCGCCTGGAGTATGACCATGGCCCCAACCTGCATCCTAGCGATCGACCAAGGGACCACCGGGTCTACCGCTGTGGTCGTCGACGCCTCCCTCGCGGTACTCGCGCGCGAAAGCGTCGAATTCCCCCAGTATTTTCCGAAGCCTGGCTACGTCGAGCACGAGCCGGCCGAGATCTGGTCTTCTATCCGCACGGCCGTCCTCAAGGCCATCGCCACCGCTGGCATCGAAACGACGGACATCGCCGCGATCGGGATCACCAATCAGCGTGAGACGACTGTCCTCTGGGACGCCAAGACTCATGAACCCGTGCACCGCGCGATCGTGTGGCAGTGCCGGCGCACGACGCCCGAGTGCCATCGTCTCCGCTCTGCGGGCCATGATGCGCTCTTTCGCCGGAAGACCGGCCTTATCCTCGATCCGTATTTTTCGGGGACCAAGCTCGCGTGGCTCCTCGACAACGTCCCCGACGCACGCGCACGGGCCGCCGCTGGCGAGCTTCGCTTCGGCACCATCGACACCTTTGTCATCGATCGGCTGACCCGCGGCGCCAGCTGGGTGACGGACCCGTCGAACGCGTCGCGGACCCTGATGCTGGATCTCCGGACCGGCCAGTGGGATCCAGAACTCCTTGGTATTCTTGGGATTCCCGCTGAGGTCCTGCCCCGCGTCGCGTCGTCATCCGGCGTCGTCGGACACACCCAAGGCCTCGACTTTCTCCCCGACGGTATCCCGATCGCCGGCGTGGCAGGAGACCAACAGGCCGCCCTCTTTGGCCAGGCCTGCTTCGCCGCAGGCGAGGCGAAGGCGACGTATGGCACGGGCGCGTTCGTGCTCATGAACACGGGTTCGACGCCGGTGGCCTCGCAGCATGGCCTCCTGACGACCATCGCGTGGCGCCTTGGGGACGAGCCACTGCAGTATGCGCTCGAGGGTTCCGTGTTTATCGCCGGCGCCGCCGTGCAGTGGCTCCGCGATGGTCTTGAGATTATACCGGATTCCGGCGCCGTCGAGGCCCTCGCGGCCTCCGTGCCCGACTCCGGTGGCGTGACCTTTGTCCCGGCCTTCGCGGGTCTCGGCGCGCCCTACTGGGACCCGGAGGCGCGCGGAGCACTGCTCGGGCTCACCCGCGGCACACAACGCGGCCACGTCGCGCGCGCCTGCCTTGAGGGTATCGCGCACCAGGTCGCCGACGTCGTCGAGGCCATGAGCCAGGACGCCGGGAGGCCTATGGGCCTCATGCGTGTCGATGGCGGCGCGACCGCGAATAACCTCCTCATGCAGATGCAGGCCGATCTATCGGGCAGCCCCGTCTCGCGCCCGCCCTTTGTCGAGGCGACCGCGTTCGGCGCGGCGTTCTTGGCCGGCCTCGGGGTCGGGCTCTTCGCGAGCCCGCGCGAGATCGCCGAGCGTTGGGTTGAAGACCGCCGATTCGATCCGGAGCTCGCGCCCGCCGACCGCCATACGCGGCGTGCGGATTGGAAGCGAGCCGTCGGGCGTCTGCGCTGACGGGCGCCCGCGAGTCGCGCCCCATCTTTGTTGCCTTCGCCTCGGTCCGAGCGCTCCGGAAATCCTCGCTTCCGACCCCGACGTTCGCTACTCTGCTGGCCCCCCGGCGCGCCATCTCAGCGCGTCACCCCCCTCCGCGTCTAGGTGTGCCATGCATCTCAATGAACTTAAAAAACAATCTATCGAAGATCTGATCACCTTGGCTGAAGCTGCGGGCATCGAAGACGCCTGCAACATGCGCAAGAACGAGCTTGTATTCGCCATCCTACAGGCCCAAGCGGATCACGAGGGCGTCATCTACGGGGAAGGGGTGCTCCAGGTCCTAGCCGACGGCTTCGGCTTTTTGCGCTCCATGGAGTCCAACTACCTGCCAGGATCGGACGACATTTACGTATCGCCGTCCCAAATTCGTAAATTGAATTTGCGCAATGGTGACACGGTCTTCGGTCAGATTCGACCTCCGCGCGAGGGCGAGAAGTTCTTTGCGCTCCTCAAGGTCGAGGCCGTGAACTTCGAGGACCCTGAGGTCGCGCGTACGAAGACCTTGTTCGATAACCTCACGCCGCTCTATCCCGAGACCCGACTCGAGCTCGAACACAGCCAGACGAACATGTCGACGCGCATCATCGACATGATGTGCCCCCTCGGCAAAGGCCAGCGCGCGCTGATCGTCGCGCCGCCCCGGTCCGGAAAGACCGTGCTGTTGCAAGATATCGCCAACGCGATCATGGAGAACCACAAAGAGGTCTACCTCATCGTGCTCCTTATCGACGAGCGCCCGGAAGAGGTCACCGACATGCAGCGCCTCGTCCGCGGTGAGGTCATCAGCTCGACCTTCGACGAGCCGGCCACCCACCACGTGCAGGTCGCAGAGATGGTCATCGACAAGGCTAAACGTCTAGTCGAGCACAAGCGCGACGTCGTGATCTTGCTCGACTCGATCACCCGCCTCGCTCGCGCCTACAACGCCGTCGTTCCGCCCTCAGGGAAGGTCCTGTCCGGTGGTGTCGACGCAAACGCGTTGCATAAACCGAAGCGATTCTTCGGTGCTGCACGTAATATCGAGGGCGGGGGTAGCCTGACCATCATCGCTACCGCGCTCGTAGAGACCGGCTCGCGGATGGACGAGGTGATCTTCGAGGAGTTCAAGGGGACCGGTAACTGCGAGATGCATCTCGACCGCAAGCTCATGGAGCGCCGCATCTTCCCGACCCTCGACATCAAGAAGTCGGGTACGCGGAAGGAAGAGCTCCTGCTCGATCCGGTCACGCTGCAGCGCACCTACATCCTCCGTGAGCTGCTGCATCCCCTTAACACCGTGGATGCCATGGACTTTCTTGTACGCAAGGTCGGGGCCTCCGACTCGAACGCATCATTCTTCGAGGCGATGGCCCAGTAGCCGATTTCCCCCGGCTGCGTCCGCCTGTCGCGGAGTCGCGGCCGCTTTTTGCTTAAGCGCTTGCAAAGCGTGGCGGCGTCATTTAGAAACCCGCTCCCTGTTTGCGGCTGCGACACGCTCGCGCCGATGGAGAAAAGCCATGAAAGAAGGCATCCACCCTAAGTTCCATCCGGTCGTCTTCATCGACGCGTCGAGCAACGACGAGATCGTGACGCGGTCGACGATGACCAGCAAGGAAACCCGCGAAATCGATGGCGTTTCTCACTACGTCGTCATGATGGACATCACGTCCTTCACCCACCCCTTCTTCACGGGCAAGCAGAAGCTGCTCGACACGGAAGGGCGCATCGATCGGTTCCGCAAGAAGTACGGCCGCTGATCATCGGGTTGCGTGCGCCTCTCTTTGGCCGCTTCGCGGTCGAAAAAGAGGGGCGGTGCTCAGTCTGATACGCCTGCTTTGTCAGGCGCGGATCTTGCCGACGCGGGTCGTGACACACGGCCCGCGTTTCGGCGTTCCGATAGGTTGACGTGGGTGGCCCGAGCTCGACTCGTGCCCAACCGCCGCCAGCCTCTCTCCGTGAACTTGCTTGTGCCTAGGAGCCGCCGCGATGCTTGAGCAAAAGCTCGATGAGATCGAGGGGCGCTTTGATGAGCTAAGCTCGCTCATGGGCGATCCTGAGGTCGCGTCCGATCCGCAGCGGTATCGGGATGTGACGCGTCAGCAAGCCGAGATCGCGGAGACGGTCGCCGTATGGCGTGAGGTCAAGGCGACGCGCCAAGCGATCGCCGAGGCCCAGCAGCTGTCGGAAGAGAACGACGACGAGATGCGCAGTCTCGCCCGAATGGAGCTTGATGCCTTGCATCCGGCCCTTGAAGAGCTCGATAAGCGCCTCAAGATTCTCTTGCTGCCAAGAGATCCGAACGATCGCCGGAACGTCATCCTCGAGGTCCGCGCTGGCACAGGCGGTGACGAGGCGTCTCTGTTCGCGTCCGACTTGTTCCGCATGTACACGCGACACGCGGAGACGGCCGGCTGGCGCGTCGAGATCTTGTCCACGAGCCCCAGTGATGTCGGTGGATTTAAAGAAATTATCGGCCAGATCTCGGGCGAGAGCGTCTTCGCCATTATGAAATACGAGGCGGGGGTCCATCGCGTCCAGCGCGTGCCGACGACGGAGACCCAGGGCCGTATTCACACGTCGACGTGCACGGTCGCGATCATGCCCGAGGTCGAGGACGTCGACGTCAGCGTCGACCCGAATGATCTGCGCATCGACGTCTTTCGTAGCTCTGGTTCCGGCGGTCAGAGCGTCAACACCACCGACTCGGCGGTCCGTGTGACACACATCCCGACGGGCCTCGTGGTGAGCTGCCAGGACGAGCGCTCGCAGCTAAAGAACAAGAACCGCGCCATCAAAGTCCTCGCGAGCCGTCTGTACGAGATGGAGCGCCAGCGGGCCGCGGACGTGGAGTCCGACGCGCGCAAGTCGCAGGTCGGCACGGGGATGCGCTCCGAGCGGATCCGGACCTACAACTTCCCGCAGAATCGGCTCACCGATCATCGCATTGGTTTGACCACATATGATCTCGAATATGTGATCTCTGGTCAGAACATTGGCCAGGTGATGGACGCCTGTTCGGCTTGGTACAACGCCGAGATGCTGAGATTTCAGCAGGAAGACGGCTACTAAGGTCTGCGGTTCAGGGCTGGCGCTTGCGAGCAAGTTGCTTTGAAAACCAACCACCCGTGAGCGCGTCTAGATCCGCAGTGAGGCTCTCTACCTGCAGCTGCTGCTGGATGATCTGTTGGACGGTCCCTTCGTGATCGAGCTCGATCTCGGCCTGTAGCTGGCGTCGGGCGAAGTAGAGCTTATTGACCGTCGTGAGGATGTCCTCGCGTTGATTGACGAGCCTCTCGATCTGGCGTGCCGCAAGGATCCCGTCGCGATTGAAGACGAGGCGTGACAGATCCCACTCGGCGAGTACTTCGAGCTGCAGCTGCTGCCTAGCCGCCACGGTGTCGGACAGGGACCCTGTCGAAGCGTTGGTCGTGCGGGCGCTACGGTCGTCGTTTCGCAGGCTGCGGACGCGCCCCAGGAGGCGTCTAGGTAGGGTGTTGGCGAGGTGACTCTCGGCGAGCCAGCTCTCGTAGGCGTCCGGGTTTACCTGCGCGAAACGAGCCGCGGCGTCTTGGACCTCGATGACCTTCGGCTCATGTCTGAAGAGGTTAAGGACTCGGATAGCTTCGGCTTTTGCGTTCACTGGTCCCTCGGCGTGAGCGTCTGTGCTCAAGGCTCCGAGGCACAGTGCGGCGATGAAGGTCCGGCGAGCGAAGTTCTGCATGCGTTAGTCCTTGTGAAAAAAGTAGGTCGCGGTGTCCTCGGTCATCGGAAACCCGCCCGCAGTCAGGGCGTGTAGCTCGGCCTCGAGGTGGGCCACTTGGAGGACCGCGCGCACCGCCGCCCTCGGGCTCGTCGGCTCATCTCGCCAGAGCGCTTGCTGCTCTGAGGCCCAACGGCGCCAAAGGGGGGACAGTGTCTCGCGGATGCGGCGCTGTGTCTGCCGGGCCGAGATCCGCGAGGCCTCGTAGACGCGGCTCTGGCTTGCGTCGAGCGACGCGAGGACCGCGGGCATGAGATCCCAATACGCCATCACCTGGAACTCAGCCTGGACCGGCGTGACCGTCACCGCCTCCAGGATTCGACGGTCGAGGGCCGCGATAAACGGCATCTGGGCGTCCCGTTGCGTACCGGCGCGAACCCGCACCTCAAGGCTCGGCACGAGCCACGAGAGGCGCTCGCGCGAGGCGAACGATTGCACATCGCCGAGGGTCAGGGCTCGTTGCGCCTCGGCCTTCGCGATGAGGGCGGCCAGCGAGGGGCGTCGGGCGATCGCGCGCTCAAGACCTGCCACAACATCTCTTATTTGCTGGTGTTCCAGATCGCGCGCGCCCCGCCACCCGCCGTGCGCGCCGACGAGGCGGGGTGGGGCTCGGGTGCAGTCAGACCTGCCGCAACCATTCGTTCCGTCGCTCAGGCGCCGGTCCGCAAGCCCGTCTCCGAGTCGCGTCCAGCCGTCTGGGCCTTCGACCCACGGCCCCTGCTCGCCGACCGCCCACACGCGCGCCGCCCCATCCCGGAAGAGCCTCTGCGCGCCGGGGACTTGTGAGACGGACAGGAGCCGCGCCCCGCTGCCGTCGTAGGCGAAGACCTGGGTGCCATCGGTGGCTAACACGCGGTCCTCTGTGGCCAAGACGTCGGTAATCCCAGCGCGGCTTCGCCGCCCGCCCCCGAGCCGTTCGAAGCCGCCCGCGGCCTTGTCGCCCCGGTAGAGTCCACGCGAGGTGGCCGCGAAGAGGTGCGTCCGGGTCAGGGCCATCGCCGTCACCGTCGTGTCGTATTCGATGCCGCGTACCCGCGTGGATGGACCGGCGCCGATCAACCACAACCCGGCGTCCGTCGCGACGACGATGAGTTTGGGTCCCACGGACGCGACGTCGTTGACGCCGACGCGTCGGGCGAGTGGGACCTCTTTCGCCTTGCCGAGGCCTCTCGCGTCACGCGCCACGCGCCACAACCCGCGGCTTGTGCAGATCCAGAGGTCGGCCCCGATCAGCCGGAGGCGCGTGATCCCGAAACGACCGCGGATGAAGGGGTTTAGGCGGTCCTCGCTCACCTCTTCGGTGTTCGCGCCTTCCATGAGCTCGACGTCGTCGTCGGGTTCGTCGTCCTCGGCGTCCCCGATCTGAGTCGCGGACGATGGTCCAGTCTCGGACCACATATCGGGGTCGTCTGCGCCTAGCCACGGTTCAGAGAGCGTGTCGGCTCGGTCAAAATCCATGGGGTTGAAACTATCGAAATCGCGAATGAGGTCCTCGTCGTCATCCAACGCGTGGCTCGCCCGTGAGCTCCCACGGTGTCGCGGCGCCTCGAAGACCACGCTGAATGTGTCACCGCCATCGCCGGTGACCCACACGGCGCTGGAGCCGGCCACCCAGAAGTGATTGTCGTCGTGTGCGTCGGCTTCGATGGCCACGAGGCCGTCGCTGTTGCCGGGAGGGCCGAAGGGCTCCCAACGCCACGGCCCATCGTTCGAGACGGCCTGCCCACCGCTGCTGATGAGCAACACGACCATAGCGAGCTGCGGGATTGGGCTAGACTTCACCGCCTAACTTTAGGGCGACAGCGCTAAAAGCGTCAACGCGTCCACCCCAGAATCCGCAATGTTTCGCAAACTACCGTCCTACGAAGCTACCAGTCTACCGGCGCGAACTCGACGGTCCATGGCACCCAGACCTCGACCGGCTCGCCGTCGATGGTCGCGGGCGAGAACCTGACCTGCAGTCCGACAGTGCGTGCGGCGCGGTCAAAGGCCTCCCCGGCCTTCTTGATGATCTTCACGTCTTTGACGTTGCCGTCGACGCCGACGCGAAGAGACAGGCGAACTTGGACGGCGCCTGCCCGTGGTGGGGCGTCGTCTGGCCACTTGCCCTTGGGACTCGAGAGGACCCGTGCCTCTTTGCGGACGGGGGCTCGGGGCGGAGCGACGTCGTCCGAGCCATCTTTGACGCCCGGACGCGGTGGTAGAGGCGGTCGCGTGTTGGTCTCGGTCGGCTTCACAGCCGCCGAGCCGAGCGAGTCGGTGTCACCCGTGTTGATAGCGATCCCGGCGCCGAGGTTTGTGAGGCCGGAGATCTGAAGCGCGATCGGCTCGTCAGCGGGCGCGTCTTTCGGAGGCGGCTTGTCGTTCGTCTTGGCGGTCGGGCGCTGAACGCGCTCCTTCGGGGGCTTCGGTGGCGTCTCCGGCTCTGCTTTCGGGGGTTCGGGCGTCGGCTCGGGTTCCGCGATCGGCTCGGGCTCTGCGACAGGCTCGGGCTCGGGTATTGGCTCAACCACGGGCTCGGGTTTCGGCGGCAGGATCAACGCCAAGTCGGGTGGCGTCACCGCGAGAGGCTTGATTGGGCATCGGGGCGCGTCCTCGGCGACCACGACCAAGGTCCGCGGACCCAGCTCCCAGCGCATTGTAGGACCTGCAAAGATCGCCACGAAGGCTGGCTCGTCCATTGTACCGACGGGACCTGGCAGGAAGGTTGAGATAAACGCTTCGCTACGCGCTTCGGCATTGATCTCATTGGAATCATGAGGGCTGGCGTCGATGGCGATCGGCGACTCGTTGATATACCCGAGGTACGCCATGTGCTCGCCCGTACCAAGGGGCATGACACAGAGCAGCCGCGGACGCACAGGGTAGTAGGCCTCAACGACGGCCCACGCCAAGGTGCTGCCCATCAGGAGCGTCACCAAGAACGCGATCGCGAACCGGGCTGTCGTCGTCACTCTATTCGATCTCCATCGGCTTGGTGTTCAAAGCCACATCCGCGACGCCAAGGAGGCGCAGCGTGTCAATGACTGCGACGACCTGGCCGTGTGAGAGGGCCGAGTCGGCCGCTACGAAGGCCTCGACCTTGTCGCCGCTCTTACGCAGCGCTTCGACTTTGGTTTTAATCCCCGCGGAATTCGAGACCTCGCCGTTGATGAAGATCTCGCCTTGGCGATTCAACGCGATCGAGAGAAGCGAGGTGTTCTGCGGCTTTTCGCCCGATGCCGCCATGGGCAGGTTGATCGGGACGTTCGGGAGCTGGTCGATCGGCTTGGCTTCGACTTTGACGAACTCAGTCGTCACCATGAAGATAATGAGCAGCACCAACATAATGTCCACGAGGGGCACGATGTTGATCTCATTGAACCCCTCGTCGGAGTCCCCATTCTTGATCCCGCCAGCCATTACGACTTGCCTCGCCCGTGGGCCTTGAGGTGGGCCATCAAGAGCCGCGCGACGTTCTCGGTGTCGGCGGCCATGACGCGGATGCGGTTTTTGAACACGTTGAACCCGATGACGCAGGGGATGGCCACGCCGAGGCCGACGGCTGTCGCGACGAGGGCCTCACCAATGGCGCCCATGACCTCGGTCTTCAGCGCCGCCCCCTCGAGGCCAGTGCCGAGGGCCGAGAACGCGCTGAGGATACCGATGACCGTCCCGAAAAGCCCAATGAAGGGGGCGCTGTTGCCGAGGGTGCCGAGGACGGCCAGCCACTTGTCGTAGAGGGTCCGCTCGCGCGCGACGGCGGCCGCGATGATCTCTTCGACGGACTCGACGCCATCATCCCAAGCGTCGAGCGCCGACCCGAGGACGGCTGAGGCCATGCCGACCTGGTTGCCAAGCAGCTCGCGCGCAGCCTTTGGGTTTCCGCTGCGGACCGCGTCGATCACGCGGCGCGATAGCTCGGCCGCGTCGCCGCGGTTCCGAAAGAAGAAGATCGCGCGTTCGACCATGATAGTGACAGCCAGCGCGAGCAGCCCCAAGAGAAGCCAGAGCACCCACTCGGCGCCGACCTGCTCGAAGAAGTGGGAGAGTTTTTCTGTCAGCACGGGTCGCTCCGTTGTGTCAATGGCCTAGGGCGCGGTTACGCCGCGGGGAGTATACGCGCCGTCATCGCGGGGGCTACTCCAAACTGAGAACGGGGATCAGTACGGCGCTCGCGGCGGCGTGGTTACGCAACTTCCTTCGCATTTCGGAGATCGCGGCCTTGGCCGCGGCTCGTGACAAGCATCGCCTGAACTGTTAAGCAGTGGTCCCGCGCAAGGAAAGGCGTTGCGCGGTCTGCCGGGCCACTACCGGCGCCACAGCACGGAGCACCATGCGAATTCTCGGCATCGACCCGGGCACTCATATCACCGGCTGGGGGCTCATCGAGTCACTGCCGGGCAAGCCCTTGCGCCACATCGATCACGGCACGATCCGTACGGTGACCTCCCAAAAGCTCGATGAGCGCCTCTACACCATCGATCGTGCGCTCGCGGAGGTCTTTGGTGCTCATGTAATATCCGTCATGGCGATCGAGACCTCATTCGTCGCGAAGAACGCCCAGACCGCGCTCAAGCTCGGTCACGCCCGCGGCGTCGCCATGGTCGCGGCGCGCCGCGCTGGCGCCGAGGTCTTCGAGTATGCGCCGACCCGCGTCAAGAGCGCCGTCACCGGCTCGGGTCGTGCCGAGAAGGGGCAAGTCGCTGAGATGATACGCGTCATCGTGGGCCTCGCCGCGGTCCCTCAGGCTGACGCTGCCGACGCGCTCGCCGTCGCGGTCTGCCATGCTCTCGCCACATCGGGTCGGATCATGGCCTCCGTGGTACCGGCGCGCATCGCTCCCAGATTATTGGAGGTCAAATGATTGGTCATCTTCGCGGTAAGCTCCTCCATCGCGACTATGACGGCCGCCTCATCGTGGACGTGCAAGGGGTCGGGTACGTCGTCACGGTTGGGCTCGCCGCCTTTGCGCAGCACGTGGACGGCGACGCGCTGAGCTGCTTCGTGCACACGAACGTCAAAGAGGACGATATCGCGCTCTACGGCTTCGAGAGCGCGATCGAGTTGCGCGCCTTCCAGCAGCTGCTCGCCGTCTCTGGCATAGGACCAAAGGTCGCAATTCAAATCTTAACGGGGCTCTCGCCTGAGGCCCTGCTTGGGGCTATCGAGTCCAATGACGCGGTCGCGATCGCGCGCGCGAAGGGCGTCGGCAAGCGGATGGCCGAGAAGATTATCGTCGAGCTGAAGGGTAAGTTTAACCTTGGCGTCGGGGTGACCGCCATTCAGGCGTCGTTCCAAGCTGCCACGACCGCGAATTCACTGGCGGATTTACGCTCTGCGCTGGCGAATCTGCAGTATCGTCCCAAAGAGATCGACGCCGTCCTGACCCAGCTGCGCGGCGAGGTTGAGGCCCTGCCGGACGGCGCCGAGGAGGCCACGCTTGACGTGCTCCTGCGCCGCGCCCTGGCGCTGCTCCGCAAGTAACGACCACAGCGCTGCCCACGGAGTGATCCTATGAGTACAGATACGCGAGAGCTGGCCCCCGCGCTGAGTCCCGATGAAGCGGGCTTCGATAGGGCCTTACGCCCCAAGTCTTTTTCGGATTACGTCGGTCAGCCGCGCCTCATCGATAACCTCCGGGTCTTCGTGACCGCCGCCCGCAACCGCGGTGAAGCCGTGGATCATATGCTCTTTTGCGGGCCCCCTGGGCTTGGCAAGACGACGCTGGCCCACATCATCGCCGCCGAGCTCGGGGCCAGCCTCGTCCTTACGTCGGGCCCCGCGATCGAGCGCAAAGGCGATCTCGCCGGAATCCTGACGAACCTCCAGCCCAATGACGTCCTCTTTATTGATGAAATTCACAGGCTTCAGGCGGTAGTCGAGGAAAACCTCTATCCCGCGATGGAGGACTTTCAGTTTGACCTCATTATTGGCGAAGGCAGCTACGCGCGGACCATGAAGATCCAGCTGCCGCCCTTTACGCTGATCGGGGCGACGACGCGCGCGGGCCTCTTGACCGGGCCTCTTCGCGACCGCTTCGGCATCGTCGCGCGCCTTGAGTACTACACCGTCGAGGAGCTCCTCAGCATCGTCCATCGCAGCGCGAATATCCTGCAGATTACGCTCGAACCGACGGGGGCCCTCGAGATCGCGCGCCGCAGCCGCGGCACACCGCGAATCGCAAACCGTCTCCTTCGCCGCGTCCGCGACTTCGCCGAGGTCGAGGGCAGTGGCATCATCACGGGCGACATCGCGTCATTCGCGCTCGGCAGGCTGCTCGTGGATGCGCTCGGCCTCGACACAATGGACCGCCGCTATCTCGAGACGCTCATCGAGCACTACGCCGGTGGTCCAGCGGGTCTTGAGACCATGGCCGTGGCTCTGTCCGAGGACAAGGGGACCCTTGAGGACGTGTACGAGCCCTACCTCATCCAGGAGGGGTTTTTGCAGCGCACGCCGCGGGGTCGCGTCGCCACGCCGAAGGCTTACACCCATCTCGGCAAGGTCGTGCCCGGGCCGCGCGGCGGCACATTGATTTGACCTGAAAGTAGTGACGGGTCAGCCGTCTCTCTCGCGGACGGCCTTGCGCGCGAGATTGTCGACCATCTTCGGTGCGACCATCTTCAGCCACAGCCCGACCTTGGCCTTGGCGGTCATGACCACCTCGCGCTCGCGAGACTCGATGGCCTTGACGATGCGCGCCACGCAGGCCTCGACCGTCATCGTCTCGCCGTTGTCTTCGGCCCGTGGGCTCTCGCCGCGTGGCTTGCCGTCGGCGCCGAAGCCGCGGTCGCGGATGGCGGTCGCGACAAAGCCCGGTGAGATCACAGATACATCGACGCCGAGGGGGGCGAGCTCAATGCGGATCGAGTCGAAGAACCCCTGCATCGCGTGTTTGCTGGCTGCGTAGCCGCTGCGGGTAGGGACCCCTGTCTTGCCGCTGAGGCTAGAGATAGCCACGATCAGCCCGCGGTTTCCGATAAGGGACTCGAGCGCCGCGTGGGTGGTCCAGACGGAGCCGAAGTAGTTAATCGCCATCATCTTTTCGTAGATGCTTAGGTCCTTGACCTTCCGGAATTCAGCCCACATACCGATGCCGGCGTTGTTCACGACGATGTCCAGCCCGCCGAGCTCTTTGACAGCGCTGGCAACCATTGCTGTACAATCAGTCTGCACGGAGACGTCAGCGCGAATCGCGACCGCCCGGACCCCGAGAGCACCGCAGGCCTCGGCTACCTCCTCAAGCTTGTCTTGGCTGCGCGCCGCGATGGCCACGTCGACCCCCCGCGCCGCGAGGGCGAGGGCCAAGAACTTGCCGATGCCGTCGCTGGCGCCAGTGATGAGGCAGCGTTTTCCCTTGAGCTCGTTTGTGGTCGCCATATGTCGCTTACTCGAGCGTGCCAAAGACTGTCATGTACGCGTTGTCGCGCCCCACGCCGCCAATGTTGAGGTTGAGGGTCGTGCCAGCCGGGACAGCTGTCGTGAGGGCGCCAAGATCGATAGCCGGTAGCGCAAACGTGGCCGCCTCTTCAATAATACCAAGCAGTTGCGGAACGAGGACGTCCCCGACTAGCGCTCGAACGGCTTCATCGTCGCCTTCGAAGAGGCCCTCATTTGCGACGATCTCGACGAATAAGGGCTCGATACCGGCAACCACGAGGCGAGCCGCCTGCGCACCCTCGGCGTTCGGGCCGAACTCGATGTTGATCGGGGCCTCGGCCAAGAGCCACAGTGCGATGCGGTCTGAGCCACCGGCGCCGTCGGGCAGCAGGATCTCCACGAAGAGCTCGGCCAGCTGGGCGCGGTCGACGATATCCGGGATGATCTCGCCCGAGCCGTTACGCGCCTGGCACGAGTTGAAGACAGGCGGCAAGAGCGCGCTGACGTTGAGGGTCGCGCCGTTGAAGCCGAAAGAGCCGAGCAGCGCGTCGGACTCTGGCGGGGAAAGCGCGATGTTGACCGTCCCTCCCTCCCAGATCGCAAAGAGGAGCTGGTTGATGAAGTCGTCGTGCAGGCCGACCGTGATACGGCCCGGTGGCGGCAGTGTCATCGAGGTCATCGGCGCGCAGCCGTTATGGTTGATGCTACCAAGGCTGGCATGAGGTCGCGCCGGTGTCTCCGCGGTCGCCAAGGCGTCCATGCGCACCTGGAGGCGCTCGGGTGCGATATCAATCCCGCGCGGTGAGGTACGGAGCTGAATCACGTTAGGCGCGCCGTTCGGGACGATTGATGGGAGCTCAAAGTTTGTGTCGATGGCGAGGGCTGAAAAGAGCCCACCGAACGCGGACGCCACCTGGTCTTCAATGACCGCGACCATGACCGCATCCATCACGGTGGTGATGTAGGGGCCAATAATGACGAGCAAGATGTTGACGGCCGCGCTCGTGATCCCTGTTGGGTCGCCTGTGATGTCGACCGTAATCGTCCCGACCGTGACGTCCGTGTTCTCGGCGCGAGTCCGGATCTCACCGCCGACGATCGACAGCGCGATATCCGAGGTCATGACGATCTTGTCGATCTTGAGCGTACCCGGAAAGGCACGCGGATTGGTCGGGCAGAAGATCCCAATTGCGCATGGGAACCAGAGGGTGATCGTGCCCTCGAAGTTGTGGAGCGTGGCTTGAAAGCCGACCCGCCCGTTGCGTAGCGGCATATCGACATCGACCGAGCCGAACTTGACGCTCGTGAGGTCGAGCGTGCACTGCCCGCCGATACAGTTGAAGCTGACGAGAGGGTTCGATACGAACGACGCGAAGTCAATGTTTTCAAGGACGAACTGAACGATACTCGCGAGGTCGTCGCGCTTGCCGTCGCCTTGTACCCCGTCGTCGATCGCGTCCTGCGTCATGACCACGGTCAGCGCGTTCTGGACCCCGTCCGTCGCCATGTCTCGCGCCGTTAAGGGATAGAACTTGGTCGACTTCTCGGCGCCCCGGGTCGTCATCATCTCGTTGCCGTAGGGGTCCACCGCGACGACGTCGAAGAGGTTGAGGCCGTAGGTGAGTGGCACCTCGGCGTCGAACGCGCCGCCACTGCCCACCCGGATCTCCGTCGCACCGACCATCAGGCTGGCCACCTCGCCGAGGTTGTCAGTGACGGTGCCCTTAAAGCGCAGCGTCTCAAGCACGTCCGTCACGATCGCGCGGTCGGGCGACTCTAGAGTCAGGACCGGCGCTGTCTCGTCGACCACGAGATCGATCGTGGCCGTCTGCGACGGGATATCGGCGGCCTCGGCCGAGACGACGTACTTACCTTCAAGTGTGAAGCTGAGGAGATCCAGGGCCGTCCCCGAGACGCGGTGGCTGCCGGTGGGCGCCGCATTAATGTTTTGAACTGAAATTGTTTCGCCACGGAGATTGCCGTAGGCGTCCACGGCCTCAGCGCCAACCCGGACGGGGGCGGACAGGCCATAGGACACGCGCTCGGGCGAGAGGGTAAGGATGATGCCGGTGCGCGGTCCCGGGACGACCGTCAGGGTCGCCTTGCCGAGGTCCGCTGGGCCGAGGTTGGGGTAAAAGCAGGTCAGATCCCAAGAGCCAGCGGTGGTGCCGGAGACGCTGGCGACCCCGGAGACGTTGAGGCCCGTGGCCGGGTCGGTGTTGAGCCGGACATCCGCTGGGGTCGTGTTGCCGAAGCTATCCTGCGCGAGGCAGCTGACCTCGCTGGCGCCGCCCGCCTCGATGGTGCTGGGCGTGAGGGTCAGAGAGGTCCTGACGGCCGGCCCGGGCCGCGCGTTGACGAGCTCGGGCGTGTCGTCGATGAGCTCAATGTCCGCGGCGCCACAGGCCACAGCGTGAGTCCCCGAACGGGTCGGGCTGACCGACATGCCGTTGATAATCACGCGTACGTCGGGAGTTACATGGACGTCAAATGGTCGCCCGACGATTGCGCCGTCTTTCGCGTTGTACATCACGCAGGTCACTTCAACAGCCGTGCCAACCTCGACGTCGTGGGTCGAGACGGTGGTCTCGATGCGGGTCGGTTTCAACGGGTCGAACGTCTCGTCGCTGCCGCAGGCGGCCAACAGCGTGAGAGCGAGTGGCAGGGTGATGAGGGTGTGACGAGGCGAGAGTCGGCGAATCATAGACCACCCGTGGTGAGGGAGAGGCGCAGTTCTACCGACTACGTTGCGAAGTTACAAGTTCCCGGCGGTTCCTTCATCGGCGCGGAGCCGACTCGCGCTAGTGCGGCGCGCGAAATAGATCCCGGCCACGATAAAGCAGGTCGTGCAGACGATGGCGGTCGCGTAGCTGGCGGTCTTGAAGAATTCCAGCCAGCTGAGGTCCTTGGCGCCGAAGTTCTTATAAAGTGAGAGCAGCACGCTGCCCAAGTAGCCCACCGCGTCGGTCACGTAGATCATGAAGGCGGCGGTCGCGACCCAGCCCACGGCCGCGATCAGGCGATCAAAGAGCATGCTGCCAAAGGGCACATAGGCGAGGTAGAGGCCGAGGCCGACGCTGACCATCCAGACCTCGGCCCCGATGAGGCCGGCCTCGAAGGCGAGGGTCATCAGCCCGACGAGGGCCGTGCCGCCCGCCATCATGGCGTGCACCGCGATGAGGGCGCGGCGGTTATCTTTGATAGCCATGAGCGCGGCGAGGCCGATGAGGACCCCGAAGGCCACCGGGAGCTCAGACCAGGTCATGATCTCGGGTGTCGCGCCAAAACCGAGGTCACCCCAGATCTCTTTGGCAAAATCATCCCGGACCGAGCGATAGGCCGTCAGCACAAAGTAGAGGGTCGTCAACGCGATGAGACCCGGTGAGAAGGCGCGAAAGAAGCGGCGGCGGGCGGCGCTGTTCATGGGCGCGCGGCGAGTGCGTGTGCGGACATCCTCGGCGTTTGGCGGGGGTAGCAGCGTCAGCATCCAGACGAAGAGGACCATCGCGGGAAAGAACATCGCGCCGACGACCATGGGCATCCAGGCCTCGTCAACGCCCCAGCTGACGACCAGCGCGCCGACCGTCTTAATGGCGCCCGAGGCGACGATGTAGCTGGCGCTTAGTCCCGCGCCGAGGGCCTCCGTCGTTCGCCGGCCTTCCAGAAATCCAAAGACCAGACCCCAGACCATCCCGAGGGGCAGGCCATTGGCGAATAAGAACAGGGCGTTATAAGGCGCGGGTGTGAGGCCAAAGAGGATGAGCGCGGCCTCCGCGAAGAGGATAAGCCCGATGATCGTGATGCCGCGCCGCGCGCCAGAGGTCTCGCTGACGAACTTGATGCCGACGAACTTCGACAGGGCGTACCCGAGCACCTGTATGTTGACGTAAAATATTTTGAGGTCAATGTGACCCAGAGGCCCGAGGTCGACCTCGCCGCCAAAGGTTGCGGCCGTAAATGCCTTCCGAAACGCGTACATACAGAAGTAGGTCGCGAAGGCGGCGATGATCGCGAAGGCCGCGAAGGCCGAGGGTCGCGCCCCCTCGAGGCGCGCCGTAATCCGTCGGGCGAGGGCGCTTGCCACGGCCTAGGTCTTGGGCCGCGTGCGGTCGTGACGGGATCGCAGCCGCGCCCCGAGCGTGAGCCCCAAGACGAGCCCCACGGGCGGTATGAACCACATCCAAATTGGCGCTGAGTCATCGACGGGCGCCGGTTGCGTCTCGGTTGTGGGCGCCTCGACCGCGTGGTCCGCGATGGCGGCCGTCGACAAGAGGGTCAACGTCGCCGTCGCCGCGAAAAGGGCTAGCATGCGCCCCGGCTTCAATCTTGGATGTCTCGTCCGTGTCATCGGTTGCCCCTTTCAAATCGCGAGCTGACGTGATCTAGCCGAGGTTAAGCGTGTCGGTAAATCCCTAAGGGGCGTCGCAACCTTGGGCGGTCCGCAAGGCTGCGATCTCACTTAGGAGGCTGGGGTCTGTCGCGAGCTCCAAGAGGCGCGCGTCGCGGATTCCCAGAGAGCTGATGCCATCGGTGAGCTCTAGGTAGAACCAAGCCCGCGCCCACACCGTGAGGATGGCCTCGCGCCAGCAGCTATTGTCGCGGATGGCCTCGTAGGTCGTGGGGTTACCGGTGCGTGCCACGCGCAAATAACGCATGGTGTACCAAAGAAATGTCAGGATGCCGTCGCGCGCCGAGATCGAGCTGCCGCTGCGGATGTTGTCCCGGAAAGCCCAGTCCGTCGCGAGGGAGTTCACGTACTGGGTCGTCTCCTCGAGGACCGAGTCGAAGCCCTGGTCCCCTCCCTCGAAGCTGGCGTTGTTCGGGTCCCCGTCGAGGTAGACGTCTTTGTAGCTATCGCCCGCGAATAGCGCAGAGTAGTCGTCATTATTTATCTCGGAGCGTGCCAGGGCGTTGCCAAGGCGTGGGCACGAGAACGACTGGTCTTGGACTATCTGAAAATAACTTGAGCTGAAACCACCCTTGGCGATGTCAAGGAAGTGGCCGCACTCATGGACGAAGGTTGAGAGCTGTCCGATGACCGCGCCGCCGCTGTCTTTGGCGCGAAGGAAGAGGTCCACGCAGTCGCCGATCTGGGTGCCGAGGCGCAGGCCGTCCGCCACGAGGGAAGCCCCCACGGGGTAGCGCGCTCCGAGGACTGCGGCGATAAAAGGTTTGTACTCAGATGGAGTGTACGCGCCGATCAGGCCGGAGAGGTCGGCTTTGTCATCGGGCAACGCCTCGGTGTAGTTGCCCTCGTCGCAGAGGGGATCCGCGCTAGCCGTGGTGTCGATGCCGGTCTGGACATCGCTTGGGCCTACGGTGGAGTCGGTCGAACCAGTGGAATCGTTGCCGATGCTGGAGTCCCCGCTGGCGTCGTTCGATATCCCGGTCTTCGTGGAGTCGTTGTCGCACGCCGCGAACGCCGATAGGGCCGCGCATGCAGAGGTGAACGTGACGAGAGCGCGCAAGTGGCGGATAGACATGACATTTCCTTGCGAGAGAGGCTTCTCGGACCGTGACGCCGAGAGCGGGAGGCTAGCCCAAGGTCGTCGTCCTCCCCAAGCGGAAAAGGACCGCTTCCTGCGCCTTCGCGTCGCCGGCCCCCTACTCGTCGGTGCCGACCTTGATGTCGCAGCTCTCGAGGTAGGGGTCACAGGTCCCAGCCCGCATTGGGCCCTCAAGGCAAGCGTAGAGGCCATCGAGCTCCTCGCGACAATCGTTGACGGCGCAACCGAGGACGTCGTCGGGTGTCGGGCAGCTGTCGATGCAGATGCCGAGGACCGCTAGCGGGATCGGGCACTCCTCCCGGCCGCAGCCGCTAAAGAGGGGCTGAATGCCGCATGTGGCGCAGGCGTTGCCGGCGAGGCCCATACAGAGGACCGGGCAGAGCGAATCGCCGGTCGCGCACTCTCGAATACAATCCGACGCGCCGGGACAGATCCCGGCCGCGGCGCCGCCCCAGGGTGCCGACGTCACGATGTAGGCGAGACACATCTCATCGAGGGTCCCTTCGCCCCAGGTCACGTCGCGCGGTGTCTGTTGAACACCATTGAGAACGGCTTGGTTCTCGGGGCTGTTGTCATAGATGCACTCGAGCTTTAGCTGGTCGCCGAAGTAGAGGGGGACATGGTCCGATTCTTTGTACTGATAGACCTGCTGCCAGTGGAAATCCCAGACAGGGACACTGGCGAGGCACACACTCTCGTCGGTCAGAGCGCGTTGGACGTGCAATGAGATCGAGGTGCCGAGCAGGTGCATATGCGGGATGACCCCGATGATGGTCGCGCTAGCGGGGGACGTGAAGGTTGCACCTTCAACGACCGGGGAGGCGTTCGCCTTGATGTCGAGATCTCCGTCGAGGACGGCCTGGATCTGAACGCGCCTCTCGGGCTCTTCGGTCCCGGGCAGGGTCCACAGCTCGATGCGCGTCGAGTCCTCGGGGATGGCCTCTTCAGCGGGGATATTTAAAGTGTTGTAGTGCATCTGAATGACGAACTTGGAGCCGGCCTCGACGAGGAAGGCGCTGTCCGACGGGAAATGCATCGGCAACATCCCGGGGACCCAGCCGGCCAGGAGGGCCTCGTCACCACGCGCGCCGACCCCGCCGAGGCACGGATAGCCGACCCCCGGGGCCGCGGCATCGTTCTGGCGGACGCGGGCGACCTGGGCAGGAGGGACCACGTAGACGAGGACGTGGTGAGCCACGGCGACCGCGTCGGGGAGCACATGGGCGCCGCTGACCCACGTGTCCTCGGTGACCTCTTGGTCGTAGATGAAGCAGCGATAGTCGTCGCCGAGAGCCCGGTTGGCCACATAGCCCTCTGACCTGGTCAGTATGAGGTCCGACGGTCCTGCGGGCGGGTGGTCGGGTGTCTTGGCAGGAAGGGCCACGAAATCGCCGGGGTTGCCCCTCGGATAGCCGTCGTGCCGCCACTTGCCGAAGACGGCTTTTTCGTCGCTGGTGAGAAAGCGCGCGTCTTGAACCTCACGGCAGCTTGGATCCATGGGCCACGGCGGCATCTCGCCCGAGAGCACGCGACCGACCATGATCGGGCGGATGCCCTCAATCGCGTCGTAGTCCTCGAGGGAAAACCCGCCGACGGCGCCCTCTTGGTGGCAGTTGCTGCAATGAAGCTCGACGAGGGGGCGCACGTGCGCGTGCCACGTCGTCGGGGCGCTTGAGGCATCGCCGTCGGCGATATCTTCGGGGGGCGTCTCAGAGTCTGAGCTCCCCGTGACGTCGGACTTGGCGGCGTCAGCCTCCGCCGTATCGGTGACCGTCGTGTCGGGGGGCGTCGGGCCGTCATCGCCGCAGCCGGTTGCGGTCGCAAAGGACGCAATGAATAGAGGGACGAGGAGCGCGGAGTATTTGATGCGATTCATGCCGGGACTCTACACGAAAACGGACCTCTGAAAATAGCCGCGCGTTCGCCCCTGCCTACTGTTCGCCTCACATCTTGAACCCTGATACGAATGACCATGGCCCACGAAAAAAAATCTGACCGCCTCCAGATCGTCGCTCTTCAACACGAAGAGGCCGCCGATGACATGATGCTCTACGAACGCTTCGACGAGGCGATCGTTCATTTTCGGAAGGCTGATGGGCTCCTCGCAGACGCGGGCGATCACGAGGCGCGTTTTCGCGTGCTGATCTCGCTGGCGCGATCATTTCGTTTAAGTCGCAATGATGACGCGGCGCGTGATGCGCTCACGAGCGCCGCCACGTGCGCCGATCGTGCCGAGATGCCGCAGCTGCGCTTGAAGGCCACGGTCTTCTTGGCGCAGATCCAAGAGGACCTTGGTGCGAGACGTGAGGCCGTCGCGCTGTGGCATGAGGTCTTGGCGGGTGGTGCTTATTTGGATTCGTCATTTGAGATCGAGAGTTTGATGGCGACCGCGCACGGTCGCTTGGCCGAGCTAGCCCTCGGGCAGGGCGACGCGGACGCGGCCGAGCTGCACCTCGGTCATTGCGAAACGCTCGCGACGCGGCTCGAAGATGCCGAGGCCGGAGCTGGCGCGCTCGTGACGCGGGGCCGCCTCTTGCGGCTTCGCGGTGATGTAGCCGGCGCCGACAATCAGTTTCAAGCGGCGCTTCACGCCTACGGTCAGCTGCGCGACCTGCCGAAGATCGCCAGCACCCTGGGTCAGATTGGCAATATTAAACGGGAATCTGGCGATCTCCGCGGCGCACAGCGCATCTTCGAGAGCAGCCTCGTCATGGCTGAGTCGGGGTCCGACGCCGTCGCCGCCGCGTCCGCGCTCACGAACCTCGCCAACATCGCGGTCGCCCTCGACGACCCGGAGACGGCCCGCAAGCGCTACGCCGAGGTCATTGATGTCGCGGCGGCATGTGGCCATCAAGAGACCTTACTCGGCGCTCTTGTAAACCTCGGGAACCTCGAGGCGAGCGCTGGGAACACCAAGATGGCGAAGGCGCGCTATGAGCAGGGCCTTGAAGCGGCTGAGACTCTTGGCGTCGCGCGCCTCGAGATCGATATCGGGATGCTCATCGCCCAGCTCGACGGCCGTGATGGGGCACTAGATGCGGCCGAAACGCGAGTTCGAGCCCTGCTTCAGCGCGCCGAGGGCTTACGTTATCACGTCGGGGTCGCTCGCCTCAGGGTCAACCTCGCGAGCATTCGTCAGGTGCGTGGGTCCCTTAGAGACGCCGCGAGCGGCTTTCGCGACGGGCTAAAGGCCTTCGAGCAGCTCGGACGGCCGCTGGACGCGGTCGCGGCTGGCCTCGCGCTGATTGACGCGGCCCTACTGGGTGGAGATCTCGCGCTTGCAGCCAGCACCGTGCGGGATCTGCGCCCGCTCATCGCCGACCCGGCGCAACGCGAGTCCCTCGATCTCGACCTAGCTGAGGCCCGCGCCGCTCATGCTGCCGGGCCAAACGACGAGACGCTCGGCCGTCTCCTCATCCTCGCGGCGGTCCTCGACCACAGCGCACGGCCCATCGCGGCGCTCGGCGCGCGCCTTGAAGTACTCGACGCGGCGTTCGGTCAGGCGCTACCCGAGGGACTCGAGGGCGACATCGTGGCTCAGGGGGGCATGGCCACGCTCGAGGCGCCCCTGCGGATCGAAAAAGAGAGCCTCCTAGCCCGCCAACGCGGTGATCTTGGATACCTAGACAGCCTCATCGACGAGGCCACTTCAGCCGGACTGCCGCTGCTGGCGCTGCGCGTTGGCCGTCGCGCCTGTCAATGCCTCGCGGCCCTCGGCGATCCAGTCTTTGACGCGCGCCTGGCGCCACTTGTCGCCCAAGCTCAGGCGATGGCCTACGGCGCCGAGTTCGCCCGCCTCACCTCAATGTCATCCGACTCTCGGCCCTCCTGACTAGGCCTCGCGCGCAGGGATGAAGCTCATCGCGCGCTCGGCGAGGGCCGTGATCGTCAGCGACGGGTTGACGCCCGGATTCGCCGACACCGCTGAGCCATCGATCACGTAGAGTCCCGGATAGTTATAGACTTCGTGGCGGTGGTTGATGACCCCGTCGTTGGCGCTCTCACCCATACATGCACCACCAAGGATATGGGCGGTCGATGGTGTACCAAGGACCGTCTCGGTCACGAGGGTCGCCGTGACCCCGCCGACCTTCTCGGCGAAACGCTCTGCGAGTTCGAGGGCCTCGGGGATGTTGGCCTGAGGCGCCTTGTCGGGGTCGGCGCACTCGGTCACGAGGCCCTTTCGGAAGCCCGTGAAGACGCTGCGCCCAAGCCGCATGTTGAGCGGGCCATCGAGGGTCCGCATGTAGAGCATGACCTGGCTCTGGCGGGCGAAGTCGCTGAGGGTGGCGACCTGCGCCCACTTCTTCGGGTTCTTTAGAAAGCTCTTGGCCATCGAGGCCAACCGGGCCACGGGCGTCGCGCCTTGCGCGCTAGGCAGGACCATGATCCGGAAAAATCCTGAGCCATTTCCGTATCGGACGGGCTCGATGTGGCTGTGGTCGTCGGTGTGGAGGATGCTGGTGATCGCGACGCCTTCTGACAAGGCTTCTTTGTGGTCGGGCGCGATGACGCCGATGAGGCTCTCGCTGTTCGTGCGTACGGCCGTCCCGAGGGTCTCGGACAGATTCGGTAGGGCCTCGCGATCGGCCCGCATCGCTAGCAACAGAGGCATGGTCCCCATGACGCCGCCGGCGAAGATCACGCGATCGGCCGTGAATCGCACCTTTCGTTTAATCGGTAGCAAGGACCGCGCGGCCTCGACCACGTAGCCGCCGCCCGCGCGGGGCCTCACGGCGGTGACCTCCGTCTCGGCCAAGAGAGTGAGCCCACGCTTCTCAGCGAGATAGAGATAGTTTTTATCCAACGTATTTTTGGCGCCCACGCGACACCCGGTCATGCATGCACCACAAAAGGTACATCCCACGCGCTCCGGGCCCTCGCCGTCAAAGTAGGGGTCTGGCACGGTCTCGCCAGGCGGGCCAAAGTGGACAGCCACGTCGGTCATATGGAAATCGTCTTCACGGCCAATATCTTTGGCGATCTGCCTGAGGGTCCGGTCAGCGACCGTCTCCTTCGGGTTCGTTGCAGAACCAAGCATTTTCTGGGCGGTCTTGTAGTGGGGCGCGAGCTCGGTCTTCCAGTCGGCGAGGTGGGCCCACGACTCGGCCTCAAAGAAGCCGTCGCTAGGGATGGGCAGCGTGTTGGCATAGGTGAGGCTGCCCCCGCCGACGCCGACCCCGTGCATGACGGTGACGTGCTCAAGGAAGCTCATCTGGAAGATGCCGTGCATCCCGAGCGCGGGGTTCCACATCCAGCGCTTCAGATCCCAGTTGGTCTTCGCAAAGTCTTTTGGGCTGAAACGTTTTCCCTTCTCGAGGAGCAAGACGCGGTAGCCCTTTTCGACCAGCCGAAGCGCAGACACGCTGCCGCCGAAGCCCGATCCGATAATGATCCAGTCCCAGTGTTCCATCGCCTGACTCTCCCTGTGTTGTCGTTCGTGCCTTTTCGATGAATCCCACTGCATCCAGTTCCATCGAACCTTGCGAGATGCTGGACGTTTCTTGCCATTGGCCGGAGACCAATCAGATGCTGGCAGGGCCACCCTATGGATGGCGGTTGGGCCACAGCGACGTCGAACAGCGATTTCGCGGCCATTCGGCCACGAAATGGTCGCTTCCGCCCCGGTCTCGACGGTGGTCAGCCGGCTAGATGCTGGTTCTCAATGAACGCCCAAACCATAAGCCCGATCAAGCTCATCTCCGCAGTCTCCTAATAATTACGGACTTAACCGCCTCAATGAGCTGTGCCCAAACTCCCGGTCGCCCTGCTCCGCCATCATGATAAAACGTGAGTCGCTGTTCGACCTCGTCCAGAGTCAAGGGCTTCGCCAGACCGGCCGCTATCACACCCGCGAGCTCACGTCGTCGAGCTTTGCTCTCGCAGTCCAGAAATAAGAGGTTTCCGTGATAAGGATTCGCGCGCTTTCCTGCGAGTGGTGCGCACTCCCATCCAAAGGATTTTCCGAGGGTGTGGTTTTTGACCCCCTTCAAGTGCTCGGCAGAAATTAGAGCGATGCCAAACTTGGAGTTCTCGACATCCTCATGGAGAATACGCATTGCCTTGACCGGATCGACTTCCCAGTTGATGGAGGTTTCGAATGCTTGGGGTAAGCGTTTCTCCGCAGCTCGCTTTTCAAGCGTCCCATCGCGATCGTCAGCCAAGAACGCTGCGGCGAGCGCGTATCCTTCACTGTTCCGGTGGTCGTTTTTCCGGATGCCGCGGAGGCAAGCTATTGGTAGTGACTTCGCCCGCGCCACTCACGCGTCCTCATCCCGAATGAACGCTTGCGCTAGCCGCGCAATATCAGCGTCACGAAGTGGACCAGAACTGCTAATGGCACCAAATCGTCGCACGAGGAACCACGACGAATCATTCGGTTCTGGATCGCAGAAGAATCCGAGACGCCGATCCGGCAAAATCCACTCAAGCGAAATAGTGCCCTCGTCTGGCTCGATCGCGGCGGCCAGAGATGGAAGGCCGAGCCGCTGATATGTGGAAGATGCGTTCTTGAGCCCATTCAGAACAAACATTGCTGCAGTTCCAGAGGCACTACTCAAGGCATGAATCCGAGCGATTGCATGAGAAAAGGGCTGCTCGCCCGCTGCGCGCACATCTTCTTCCCGGAGCAGCCTCGTCGCGGCGTCAGTGTCATTGCTCGCGCGACGCGGCGCCAATGTCGTGACATCAGGTGTTCCAGTTGCCGCGTTAGAACGCAGCAACTGCGTGTTCGAATCCTTTTCCGTCTTGACGACACTGATGAAGCGCTTTGTCCCTCGCCATTCGTCAATCGTCACCGCAGTCATCTTTGGCCTCCCATCACTTCATTGCGGGTTGTGTCGGTGATCATCTCTTCGAATGTCTTGATTGATTCTTCGTGAAGCGATTCGAGTATCTCAGTCAATGACCTGTCCATCGATATTGCTGTTCTAAATGACGATTGCATTTCGATTGTGACCTCGGTGGCCTGTGGGCGAACAGATATCTGAAAGGCTTGATTGAATCTGTTGGCGTCAATCATCCCGTGCCCGAGGGAGATATCCGCCGCCTCGGTGGTTGACTGGTACCATTTAGGTATGAACTGGCCGCCGCAATTCAGATATCGTCCGAGCTGGAAGCCGTCAGTCGAAACTGTTATTGCGTCGAGAGCAATTAGTGCCACCTGGCGAAACTGCAATGCCTTGCCAACGGCGTCGCGAACCGCCTTCTCAGCAGTAGCGCGAAGGTCGGAAAACGCTGTCCAGCCAAGATATGGACCGATCAAGTTGATATAGAACTCATCAGGCGAGTATTGAATGAGTTTATTTCGGTCGGTGTTCCACATACGCACCCTCGGTACAGCTTGGTGCTCAGAGAGTTGCGGCAACGGTGTAAGTTTAATCGACTCAACCTGTCCAAACTCAACATCTGGAAAGCCAGCTTGCGTGAGGGCATGGCCGAGAGACATGAACGCAGCTTGCGGAAGCGTTCCTTCTTCGAGATAGATTTCCGCTAACATTTCCCGTAGAATCGGACGTTTGTAAGCCATAACTGCCCTTGCCCAGTAGCACACTTCCCTCGGGAGGCTGGTGCTAGCATACGCTCAGACCGTATGCTGGGCAACCCGATTTGGGTGCGGGGGAATCGAAGTTGAGAAAGACGGCCCTGGGACGGCCTTAGGACGGCCCTGGGACGGCCCAGGGGATCCGGTTCCATCGAAGCTACTGAATAGACTTGGAAATTCGCGGGCTGAATGAGGCGTCGGGGTGGCCGATCGGGCTGCGGCTGCGGCCCGATCGGCGCGCTGAGATTGTCCGAGGAGCGCGCGCAGTTTCGGGCGTGCGGCGATCGACACAGGCGTTGTTGTGTTCGGCGCCCGGCGTGACTTGCACCGTTGCACGCACTGCTACTTCGTGCCTGCGTAGAAGCTGACCGTCAGTTTGATCCGTTCCGCGTGCTGGTAGATGTCGTGCAGGTCGGAGATCAGGATGCGCTCCTCCTCCTTTTTCTCGTTGATCAAAACGAGGAACTTCTTCGTGTCCCCGAATCGGAAGCGCACCAATGGCTTGCGGTTGTTATCGTCAAGCAGCACGCCGCAGTAGCTTACAGTGTCGCGCATGATGACGCGCTTCGGATCCACGGCTTCGCGCAAGATCGCCTTCACGATGTGGAACGCCTCGATCTCCTCCTGGGTGGTGACGATACCCTTGTCGTCCTTGGCCACGCCGAGGTCCGGCATCGCTTGGGCCATCGCCTGCTGGGCCATTGCAACAGGCTGCGCGAGCGCATTGCCCTCGCCCAGAGCCTGCCGGAGCCGATCGTTGATCGCGTCGGTGATGAACTGCGTAAGCGCCCTGCGGGTGATCTCGGTGAAGCGCTCCATGATCTTCTTGGTCTTGGTGCCGGTGTGAACGTGACCGACGAGCAAGCGCACCATCTCGTCGGACGGGTCAGCGAACTGTTCCGCCAGCACCTGCTTGATCTCCTTGGTGTAGCGAAGCTCCGTAGCGGCGTTGGCAAGCTCGTCGGGATTAAAGGCCGACTTGGTAAAGCGCTTCACCTCGTCAACCGCCGCCTCCTTGAGGTCCAGCATGTTCAGTTCGAGGAAGGGCTTCGGATCCATCTTGTTGGCTTCGTCCAGGTCGGTGAAGAACCGATAGATGATGCCGTTGGTCAGGATGCCCACCCGCGCCGACGTGGTGTGGAAGTAGCGGAGAAGCTGGCTGTACTGGCCGAGGTCTAGGTTGGCGTCGGCCGACTTGCACTCGAACAGCATGATCGGCCTGCCATCCTTAATGATCGCGTAGTCGACCTTCTCGCCCTTCTTGAGCCCAACGTCGGCAGTGAACTCGGGCACCACCTCAGTCGGGTCAAAGACGTTGTAGCCCAGCGCGTTGATGAACGGCATTACCAGGGCGTGCTTGGTCGCCTCCTCGGTCTTCGTGTGCTCAAGCTGCTTTGGAATACGAACGGCAATTTGGCGAATTAGATCGATGAAGTCCACGTTACCCCCGGTGATTGCGTTGCCGAACTCCAGCCTAGAGCAGGAATGTAGATTTTGGTTTGTAACGTCGCACAGCTACACTGTCAACGGCGAGGCGCAGCTTCTGGCGTCGGGCAAACCGGGCAGGGAGATCCTACCGGCGCTCCCTGCGCAAAGCGATGGTCTGGTTCGAATAGGCGTCGGTACACGGCGACGTCATGTCCCAGTTCGGGTAATCATGCGAAAAACACGTGCTTATTCATGGGATTCGATGGATCAGGAACGAGTGGGGAATCGTTTAGTGCTCGTGGGACTCGGTTTGAAGTGTATAGAGATCGGCCAGCCGAGACTTTGATTGCGACTGCAACCAGTCGATGAGATACGGCTCTTCTAGGTCCGGCAGCCGCATCCGAAAACCCTCCGCGAACGCGTCGCCGACGAGGCCCTTGAGGCTGCCGATGAGCTCCAGCAGATGGGTCTGCTCGTGCTCTAGGGTGGAAACCCGCTGTTGCAGGCTGCGCATGACGGCCAACCCCGCGGGCGGATTTGAGGACGAGTCTGCGCTCACGGCGTGGTCTCTGGGGTAGCCTTGAGTTGCGTCAGGTCGACGCCGAGCTCGCGCGCGAGAAAGGCCCACTGATCCGTGTAGTTCTCGACGGTCTTTTTGACGAGGTCGCCGCCCCCATGCCCGGAGTTGGCCTCGAGGCGGAAGAGGGCGTCCTTGGCCCCGGCCTGGCCGGCGATGGCCCACTGCACGAGGGCGGTGAACTTGCGGGCGTGCATCGGGTCGACGCGGTCATCCGAGTCCGCCCCGAGCATCAAGAGCGCCGGATAGTCCGTGCCCTTTTTGACGTGATGATACGGCGAGTAGGCGTGGATGAAGGCGAAGTCGGATTCGAGGTCCGCGTTGCCGTACTCGGGCACCCAGGTCATGCCACTGCCAAAGAGGTGGTAGCGCACCATATCGAGCAGAGGCACCGCGCAGATGACCGCCCGGAAGAGGTCCGGGCGCTGGGTCATCGCCGTGCCGACGAGGAGCCCGCCGTTGGACCCGCCGCGGATCGCGAGCTTATCCGAGCGGGTGTAGCCCTTCGCGATCAGCCACTCGGCTGCGCCGTAGAAGTCGTCGAAGACGTTCTGCTTTTTGTCCAGCATGCCGGCGCGATGCCAGGCCTCGCCATACTCGCCACCGCCGCGGAGGTTCGGCATCGCGTAGACCCCGCCGAGCTCGACCCAGGCCGCGATGGAGCCCGCGAAGGCCGGCGTCATGTTGACGTTGAAGCCGCCGTACCCGTAGAGCAGCGTGGGGTGGCTGCCATCGAGGACGAGACCTTTTTTGTGCACCACAAACATCGTGATCGGCGTGCCGTCCTTCGACGGATACGAGACCTGGGTGGCCTCGAAGTCGTCGGTCTTGACAGGTACGTTCAGCTGAAACCAGATCGTCGTCGTGTCTTTTTTGAGGTCATGGACGAAGGTCGAGGGCGGCTGCACAAAGGACGTGAAGGTAAAGTAGACCTCGGTGTCCTCGGGGTGACTGACGATCGAGGTCACGCTGCCGATCCCTGGGGTGGGTAGCGCGCGCAGCTCTTTGCCGTCGAGGCTCCACAGCTCGAGGTGACTCATCGCGTTCTTGAGGCGGTGGACGATGAGGCCCGCGCCCGTCTTCGTGAAGCCCTCAATGGGGCCGTCGCGCTCGGGGATGAGCAGCTTCCAGTCGGCCTGGCCCGGTTTCGCGGGATTCGCCTTGAAAGCCTGGTAGTTGGGTGCGCCGTCGTTGGTCAGGATATAGAAGACATCGTTGTGCGATGCCACATGAGTCACCGCGTCTTTCTGGTAGGCAAGTGGGGTGAACCCGCGCGCCATGGCCTCGTCGTGGATGCGTTTTTTCGTCTCTCCCTCGGCCGATCCGCCCGCGATGATGTTGGCGCTGGTCGCGATCGATGCCTTGCGGAGATCCTTGAAGTACACATCATTGGCGTTCCAACCATATTGCGCCGTCAAGAACAGGAAATGACCGTCATGCGACAGATCGATGTCGAGGAAGGTCTTGGCGTCCCCGATCCGCGGGAACACCAGCGGATCGCTGCTCTGTGGTGTACCAAGGATATGCAGGCGCACCTCGGCGTAGCCCGGGCGGTCGGCGACGCTGATCTCGGGGCCGGACGGCAGGTTGACGTAATAAAACCCGCTGTTGTCCGGCAGCCACGCGGCGCCGGCGTATTTGGCGCCATCGATGCGATCAGGGAGATCCTTGCCGGTCTCGACGTCGCGCACCAGCATCGAGGCCTCGTCAGCGTTGTTCGCTTTGAGCTTATAGGCCACGAGGCGCCCGTCCCAGGTCGGGTACCAGCCGCCGATCGAGACCGAGCCGTCCTCCGACAACAGATTCGGGTCGATGAGGGTCCGCTCGACGTCCGAGCCGACCTTCTTCCAATGAATGACCGCCTTCTCGCGGTCTTTGGCGCGCCGCGAATAGAACTGACGGTCCCCACGCCGGTAGGGGGGCGTGACGCTGTCGAGGTAGAAGAGCTCCTCGAAGCGTCTCTCAAGGGCGGCGCGGCCGGGGACCGCGTCGAGGACCGCGCGGGTGCGGGCGTTCTCGGTGGTGACCCACGCGACCGTCTCGGGGCTCTTGACGTCTTCGAGCCAGCGGTAGGGGTCGGCGACCTTCACCCCGAAGTGGTCTTCGACGATGTCATCGCGGCGCGTCGTCTCGGTGGGCGAAACCATCGGCGGGGGCTCCTCGGGGGTCGGGATCGTGGCGACTCGGGCGGGGCAACAGCCGGCGAGCGCGGTGGCGATAGTCGTGGCGAAGGCGGTGGGCGCGATCATCGCGCGGAGTATGGATCGGTCTTTCATAGGGGCACACCTTCGCCCAGCGCCGGGCCGGCGGCAAGGGGCGCCTTCGGGGGCAGGACGGGCAGGGGGTTCTTCGCGAGAAACTGCATGATGTAGGGCATGCCGACCTCAAGGGTGTTGAGGCGCGGGGCGAGCTGCGCGCAGAGGCCAAAGAGGATCACCGCCGCCCTCTCGACGTAGAACCACCCCATCGGGTATTCGATTGATTTCATTAGATTTCGAAGCTCGCTTCTTTTGACCTCGGGGTCGACGAGACCCGTGGCGGTCTCGATGTCGATCTGCGAGAAGTCGTCGATCTTCAGATCCAAGAGGCGCGTGAAGTACTTGCGCACCGTCCGCTCCAGCAGCTCTCGGTCGCCGCCGATGGCGATGAAGCCCATCGTCTCGATCCCTTGCAGTACAAAGGTATCGTTTCGCGTCATCAGCCCCGTCATGACCTGCAACATGCCGCGCACGAGGTTGTCGCGGACCTCCGTCGCGCTGCCGAGGTCGAGGACGACGATGCGAGCTTCGCCGGCGGGGCCGGTCGTGACGAAGAAGTTCCCTGGGTGGGGGTCGGCGTGAAAGAAGCGGTCCACGAAGACCGACCGATAGAAGGCCTGGATGAGACGCGTGGCCACCGCTTCCGGCGTAAGGCCCATCTCGACGATGGCGTCGCGGCGGCTGATCTTTATGCCGTCCATGTAGGTCATCGTGAGTACAGTCTTGCTGCTCGAACTATGGACGACCTCGGGGAATAGGATGTCGGGTTCGTCTTTGAAGTTCGCCGCCATTCGCTCAATACACACGGCCTCGTTCTCGAAGTCCGTCTCGCGTTCGAGCATATCGCGAAGCTGCTCAAGGACGCGCGCCATCTGGGAGACAGGCACGAACCGCGTGTAGAGCCACATCGCCCAGCCGAGGACCCGCAGGTCCACCTTGATGGTCGTCGCGATGCGCGGATAGAGGACCTTCACGGCGACGCGCTGGCCGTCGTGGGTCCGCGCCTCGTGGACCTGGCCGAGGGACGCCGCCGCGACGGCTGTCTCAGAAAAAGAAGCGAACGCCTCAAGGGGCGCCTTGCCGAGGCCACTCTTGACCGCCGCCGCGATCACTCGATAGGGCCGAGGGGGCACCGCGTCCTGCAGCTTTTCCATCTCGCGCATGAAGGGGCGCGGCAAAAAAGACCCCATAACTGAGATGACTTGCCCCATCTTGATGTAGACCCCGCGGAGCTTCACGCAGCCCTTATAGAGGCGCACGGCGTTGCGCTCATGCAGGGCAGGCCACCGCCGCATCAACCACTTGGGACGTCGTAAGATCTTCTGCAGCCCCAACTGGAAGAGATAGCTGAAGACGATGACGCCGAAGGTGAAACTCGCCCGGATGAGGCGTATAAAGGCCCACATAAATGTTGAACTCCCTCTAGGGTGACCGGAGCGCTCCGGGTGCGCCCTTTCGCGACAACTATGGTTCCCTGACTTTACCCATCGCCGCAAGTGCTTCATCTTGTGCACCGCCTCGTGCGCCAACAACTGTTCGCGCCCTCTTTCTTTCGGAGCTTGCCTCATGACCGCCGTGACCCCGCTACACGCAGACCGCCGCACCCCCTCAAGTGACGCGCTTACGCAGGCGTTCGATCGTCTCAAGGCCGCCTGGAACGATGAAGGAGGCCTCGATTACGCGCAGCGCGTTCAGTATATCGATCGCCTGCGTGAGGCGCTCCAGCGCTGGGAGGAGCCCCTCGCGGGCGCCGTCTCCGAGGACTTTGGCCACCGCTCGCGGCACGAGACGGCGGCCGCCGAGATCTTTCCGTCCCTCGGGACCGCGAAATACATCCGCAAGCACCTCCGCGGCTGGATGCGTGGCGAAAAACGCCACACGAGTATTATATTTGCACCCGCAAGTAACCGTATCGTCGTGCAGCCTCTCGGGGTCGTGGGCATTATCGCGCCTTGGAACTATCCGATTCAGCTGGCTATTGTGCCGCTTCTGTTCGCCATCGCGGCCGGAAATCGCGTGCTGATCAAACCTTCTGAGCTGACCCCGCGGACGGCCAGCGCCCTGTCCAGCATGCTCGCCGAGGTCTTTCCGCCCGACATCGTCAGCGTCGTCGAGGGCGGGCCCGAGGTCGGGATCGCCTTTACGAAGCTGCCCTTCGACCACATCTTCTTCACCGGCTCGACGGCTGTCGGCCGTCATGTGATGCGCGCCGCGGCAGAAAACCTCGTGCCCGTGACCCTCGAGCTTGGCGGTAAGTCGCCAGCCATCATCCACGACGACTACTCGATCGAGAAGGCGGCCGATCGCATCGTCTACGGCAAGTTCCTGAACGCCGGCCAGACCTGCATCGCCCCCGACTATGTCCTGTGCCCGGCGGACAAGCTCGATCGCTTCGAGCAGGCCTTCCGCGCCAGCGTCGGGGCGATGTACCCGTCCATCGCAGAAAACCGCGATTACACGTCTATCGTGGCCGATCGCCACTACGACCGGCTGATGGGGCTCCTCGCGGACGCCAAAGAGCGCGGCGCCCGCGTCGTCGAGATTAACCCGCTGGGCGAGACCTTGGAGGCAGCCAAGCGCAAGATCGCGCCGACCCTCGTCTTTGACGTGCCCGACGACGCCAATATCCTCGAAGAAGAGATCTTCGGGCCGCTGTTGCCGGTCATCCCGTACAAAAACCTTGAGGACGCGATCGCCTACGTCAACGCCCGCCCGCGGCCTCTCGCGCTCTATTACTTCGACGACGACAACGGCCGCATCGACCAGGTCCTATCAAAGACGACCTCCGGCGGCGCCGCGATCAACGACACGCTGCTGCACGTCGCCCAAGAAGACTTGCCTTTTGGCGGGGTTGGGCCGTCCGGCCTCGGCAGCTATCACGGTCCCGAGGGCTTTAAGACCTTCTCACATCAAAAGGGAGTCTTCGAACAGGCTCGTTTGAACACCACGGGTCTTCTCACGCCACCATACGGCAAGTTCATGAACCGCATGATGAACTTTCTGATCGGCAAGGCGCGCCGCGAATAGGTGGGGGGCGACCTGCCCGCGCGTCGAGGCCTTGGCTTGTACTCGGTTGACGGGCGGCAAAAAGGCCGGGTCCTCATAGGTGAGCGCCCGGCCTTTCACGTTCGACGACGAACCTCTGTGATTTTACGGCTGTGACTCGCCGGCGCACTCTTCGAAGGCGGGGGTACATTTTTCATTGCGGCAGGCATCGCAACCGGCCGATGCACCACCAATGCACAGCAGCGTGCAGTTCGCGAAGGTACACCCTTATTTATCACCAACGACTATCGGTGCGCGGAATCGCTAACGCTTCAATGATCTTATTTTTAAGGTATTTTACGGCGTGACGATTGGCGTTGGTACACTTCGGAGGTTCGTATCGCCCGTGCCGAGCTGGCCAAAGTCATTGCGACCCCAACAATAGACCATCGAATCGATGATCGCACAGGTCATATCTCCACCCGCGGTGATGTGCGTGGCGCCTTCGCCATCGTTTATCATGACTGGCGTCAACGACTCGACGTCCGTCCCGCTTTGGCCATGACCTAACTGCCCGAAACTACCGGCGCCCCAGCATTTAGTGACCCCGGAATGCTGTAGAGCGCACGTGTGGGAAAGTCCGACGGCGACCTCCTTCACCGGTGAGTTTGTGAGCCCGCTCACACTGACGATTTCGGTACTTGAGGCCCGGAGGCCCTGGCCGAGTTGCCCAGCGGCGCCCTCACCCCAGCAACCCACATCTCCGGTCTGGCGAATCACGCAGCGATGTAAGCTAAGCCCACCCTTCCAGAGAGAATTGACCCCGTACTCAGTTTGTTCTTCGGCGAGGTTTTCGTCGTTGGGCCAGCAATACAGGCTGTTGCCAAGTTTCGCGCACCCCCCCGCGCCGCCTCCGACACCGATCGCTTCGATTTGAGTTAGTGGAATAATTGTGGATATCCAAGCACTTCTGTGTCTTAGAGGCACTGGCGTTTGCGAAGAAATCGTTTCGGTGCCGTCACCCAGGCCACCGCCACGCATGTTTATCCCCCAACACCGCGCTTCTCCCGACGCAAGGATTGCGCAGCTCATGCCGAGCCCGACTGAGATACCTGTCGCGACATCCGGCAGCTCAATCACTTTAAGTTCTGTTCCTAAAGTCGGTTCGCCAACAAGCGCCCCAAAACAAATGACTTGTCCCGCGCGGGTCAAGACGCAAGTATATCTCGGCGCGCCGTAGCCTGTGGGAGTTGCACTCATTACGACTTGTGCGACTTCGGTCGAGCCAGACCAAAGTGATGGCTCAGCCTCGACCGTCGAGATAGTTTGACGTCCGAGCTCACTGTGGGTGTTTGAGCCCCAACACCATAACCGGCCCGCCTTCGTCACAGCGCATGTGTGCGTGCCACTGGTCGAGATGTCGACAAAGGCTAGACGACGACCGTTCGCGGAAAGGCTTGCTATCTCGCGGCCGTCAGCGAACTGGGCGTAACGTCGATACTGGCGACTTGTGCCGTCGGTCGGTGCGCCCTCGTCATCAAAGACTTGGCTGTCCTCGCCTTCTAACGAAACCCACAGTCCGGTGACCGTGTTGAAGACCTGCCATGTCTCTGTCACCACGACCGCCGCCCGTGATCCCGAAACCTCCATCGACGGGGGGGTGAATCCGCCCCCGACGAGACGGCCTCGCACTCTATAGGTGACCGGATTTATGACCACATCGTCCGCTTGGAATTCCAAGCGGACGAATTTACGATACGCTTCGTCCGATGCAGTGATCGTCGGTGGCGTGATTGTCGGTTGGGGCGCTTCGATGTCCGACCAGCTCGTCTCCGAACCCTGAGTTGATACCCAAGTCGGATCCACACCTTCAAAAACCGTTTCGACTTCCCAGGAATCTAAGGCCGGCGCTGCCCGTCGTCCCTCAACCGTTTCGCTCGCCGGACTCACCCCCGAGGTTGAAATGGCCGCGACCGAGTAGACTGCGATGGGGCCTTGGGGGCGGTCTGGTGATGTCCACGTGACAGTGACCTTGTGCGGGTCGTCATCCGTCGCGAGGACGTTAAGGGGTGCCTTCCAACTCTCGTTGACGGCTAAGGCCGAAGCGCGGTCGTCGTATGTGTTCGCGTCGACCCCATCCGTCGTCGCAATGAGGGCTTCATCCCGGAACAATTGGTAGCCAACAGCCCCTGGCACAGGCTGCCAAGTCACGGTGATTCGATCCTCTAAGGTGGTCGTCGCGGTAAGCCCGGTCGGCGCCAAGGCGTTGGACGTCTTTCCTATATCGCTTCCGTCACTGGGCGCCTCGAGATCAGTCCCCAGCCGCGTATCTTCTGAGACGACCTCGCTCGAATCGCCATCCGTTTCAGGTGGTAGGCTTGGGAAACAAGCCGCAAACAACACCGATGTAATGCATAGGCTAATGTTTTCAATATGCTTACGACGAAACAGCATCTTATACATCCTCGAATCGTGAAGACCTATTACGATACGAGGATTATACTTTCACTGCAACCGTCATCTTGTGTGACGGTCCCCGAGGTCGCAATGCGAGCGCCTTAGTCTTGAACGAGCTATGGCGTGGCCGTCGGAATCGCAACACCAGCGCACTCCTCAAATGCTGGCATACACTTTTCGTCGCGACATGCGTCGCACCCATCAGAAGCGCCGCCAATGCACTGAAGGGTGCACCTTTGAAAGGTGCATTGCATGATTTCACCAAAACACGTCGCGCATCCTCCACTGAAACTTGTGTTTTGTTCCATACACGTGACACCGCACGCCGAGCTGGTTGCGATCGTTCCCAAACAACCCATCACACAATCAAAAATAACGCTTTCGAGCGCAGTTGGCTCGCCCTCCACGATCTCTTCGCCCAACGTGGCAAGTTCGGCGCGGTCTGCCGTGTTGTCACAGGCGCCGTTGCTGGTGGCGACGTCTGTCGGCGTGACGTCTGGGCTCGTCGTGTCGTCGTTCGGCGTGGTGTCGGCGGGCTCAGACAGGTCTGGCGCGACATCTTCGGGGGTCGCGTCTGCAGGCGGGGTCGCGATGTCTTCGACGGAGACCGCGTCTTCGACGGCCGAATCGGGCGTGACGGCGACGTCTTCCGCGGTCACGTCTGTTCCTGTCGCGGTGTCGACGATCAGGACATCGAGACCTGGGGTGGCGTCTTTGTCGTCGCAGGCGGAGATAGACACGCAGAGCGCGAGGAAGATGAGAGTGATACGGCGCATGGGGAAAACCTCATATGGGCTCGGGCCATGAAGGTCCCGAAGAGAGTCGGAAAGGACGATGCCGACGTACCCGGCAAGGGGTGGCTCGGCATCTATAGGCCGGCTCGGCGCGCTTGGTTACATGTGCACCGGGCGATGGCAAGTAGTCAGCGTTGGCGCTGAGACCTTAGGGCAGGACCTCAGCCGAGACGATGTAGTCCATCTCGGGGAACTCGGCCTTGAGGTAGGTGTTGCCCTGCATCTGCATGCGCCCTTGGTCGGGGCCGCGGCCGCGCGGGGCGCCTTCGCCGTAGCCTTTATAGAGGCTGTCGACGATCTCCATGCCCTCGACGACGCGACCGAAGGGGGAAAAACCCATGTCGTCGAGTCGCGCATTGTCCGCGAAATTAATGAAGATTTGGGTCGTACGTGTGTTCGGGCCCGCCGTCGCGAAGGTCACGAGGCCGCGGGCGTTGGTCTGAGTGCGGGGGTCGTCTTGGATCTTCGCCTCGCGCCAGGCGCCGGAGACAGCCGGGTCCCCGTGGATACCGAACTGGCCCATGAAGCCGTCGATGATGCGAAATAGCGCGATATCATTGAAGAAGCCGATCTTTACGAGGTTGTAAAAGCGGTCGACGCCGGTGGGGGCCCACTCGCGGAGCGCCTCGATCACGAACGCGCCCTTAGTCGTCGTGACCTTGACCTTGAAGGTCGCGGGCGCGGTCTCTTTGGCGAGGGTCGGATCGAGCAGCGCGGGGTTCGGGCCCTCGGGCGGTTTTTCCGGGACAGCCGGCGTGGCGGTGGCGGCGACGTCGGCGGCGGGTACGGGCGTCGCGGCAGGCGGGGTCTTCTCGCCGCAGGCGGTGAGGGTCGAGCCCATGATGAGGGCGGAGGTAGTGAGGAGGGCGAGGTGGCGCATCTGAGGACTCCTTGAGGTCGGTCAGCGTGATTCGATGCGAGCGCCTGACTTTGGCGGCGCCCGATGGAGGCGGGATTGTAGACCTCCTAGAGTGGCAGTCAACACAAGGATTGAAGCGGCGATCGCCGTCCCAGAAACGAGGGAAGGGCCCGACATCGCTGCTGGGCCCTTTTCGCGCCGTCATTCGCTGATGCGCTCAGTAATCATCGCACCAGCAACTATCTGTCTGGATAGCGCCGTCATAGCCGCACCCGACGCTCATGTCGAAGCCCGCATACCAGCAGACGTCGTCGCAGTCGTAGGCGCTCCAAGCTTGGCCCTCGCAGACCTCGATGGTGTAGCCGTCGGTGCAGACCCCCTCTCCCTCGATGCAGGTGAACCCGCAGCCCACCTCGTCCGCGCTATTGGCGCAGTCGGTGTAGCCGTCACAGACGTAGGCGGAGCTGACGCAGGTGCCGTCGCCGCAGGCCTCGGTGCCGATGGGGCAGGTCGGGGCCAGGTTGGCGCAAAAACATGAGTCGTTCTGCACCGCGCCGTCCCAGCCGCAGCCGGCGACTGAGTCATATCCAGCCTGAAAACAGACGCTCGCGCAGTCCACCACGACCTCGCGGCCAAACTCGCAGGTGGTCATGGCGTCCGACGCGAAGCAGGCGTTCTCGCCCTCGATGCAGCTTGGCGGGGGGGCCGGAGCGTCGCAGAAGCAGGAGTCCTCGCCGACGACGCTGTCGAATCCGCACCCGAGCGACACGTTGAGGCCTGATGCGCGGCAGACACTGGCGCAGTCGCGCTCGACCCACTGGCCGTTGTCGCAGTAGGACACGCCGTAGCCAGAGCTGCTGCACTCGGCAGGGTCGCTATCGTCGCACATGGCATAGTCACAAAAGCAACTATCTCCATTGGCCGTGGTGTCGAAGTCGCAGCCGGTCGCCACGTCGTAGCCGGCCTCTTGGCAGACGGCGCGGCAGTCAGCGACGTTGGGGCCGCCGGCGTCACACCAGCTCAGGGTATCGTCGTCGAGGCAGGTGAAGGCCTCGGTCGTGCAGGTGGGTCGCGGCTGCGGCGTCGGTCCCGGGTTCGGTGTTGGGCTCGGTGTCGGCGCTGGGGCCGGGGCCGGGGCCGGAGCCGGGGCGGGGGTGCGCGGGGGCCGGGTTGGCTCGCCCTGGGTCTGCCACTGCCCGTCGCAGGCGGCGAGGGCCGTCAGTGCCAGACCGGCGAGGATGGCGGGGATGCTGAACCGAGCTGAGGGAAATGTACGCATGTGGACCTCCAACGTAGTGGGTGATGGCTGATTGACGCGGGGGTGCCGGAAGGATTCACGTGTGGGTTGTCAGCCTTTTGTCTCGCGGTTGTCTCGGTGCGCGGCTCGGGGGGCTGGACTTCACCCGTCGCGTGGCGATATTGCCCCGACGTGGGGCCGTGGTTTGAAGGAGGTGCGAGCATGAAAGAGGTAGCGTTGGAGCTCAGCGACATGGCCAACGAGCCTTTCGCGCAGTTCACGGCCTGGTTCGCCGCCGCTCAGGCTGCCGGCGTGGCGCAGCCCGAGGCGATGACCCTCGCGACCGTGGACGAGAGCGGCCTCCCGGATGCGCGGACCGTGCTGCTTCGACAGGTGGTCGCGCCGCCCCACGGACACCCCGGGTTTTGTTTCTTTACAAATCATAATGGCGACAAGGGCCGGCAGCTCGCGGCGCGCCCTGTGGCGAGCCTCCTCTTTCACTGGGAACCGTTGGCGCGGCAGGTGCGCATCCGTGGCGACGTCCAGCGACTCTCACCCGCCGACAACGATGGCTATTTTGCCACGCGGCCCCGGGGTTCGCAGCTAGGCGCGTGGGCCTCACCGCAGAGTCAGGTCATCGCCTCGCGTCACGTCCTCGACGCCCGCGTCGACGACGTGACGGCCCGTTTTGGCGAAGGGCCGGTGCCAAGGCCTCCACATTGGGGCGGCTACATCGTCGTCCCGCGCTCGGTCGAGTTCTGGCAGGGGCGCACCTATCGCCTTCACGATCGCGTCCGCTATGACCGCGTCACCGACGGTTGGATCCGCGTGCGGCTGGCGCCCTAGGCCAACTAGAAAGGCGTGCCGTCCGTCGCTTGGCCAAGACACCACGCGAGAACTCGTTGTCAACTGGGCTCAGGCCATCTAAAGATCGTCGCCCTTCACGGGCCGGCGCCACGCCACGGCGCGCCCATTCTTTAGTCCGGAATGCTTGGTCGACCATGATTGACGACGACACCCTTCACACTCTCTTCGAGGCCGTTCGTAAGGCCGCTCCGGCGGCGGAGTGGTCTGTGGGCGTGTCAATGGCGCGCGACGGCAAGGTCGTCGTCGAGTCCGAGGCCGATGACGAGCTGACCTTTCGGATCGTGCTCGGCGCTCGACAGCGCGCGCCCGAGGTCATGGTCTTTCCCGATGACACGGATTGGCAATGCGACTGCGGTAGCCGTTTCGAGGCGTGCGCCCACGTCGCCGCGGTCCTCATCTCGCTGAAACAGAGCGGCGCGGATGTCGCCGCGATGCCGCGCCGCGATGCCGTCCACGCGCGCCTCGCCTACCGGTTCGAGAGCGTCGGCGATACGCTGCATTTCCATCGCATCCTCGTCCGGCCCGACCGGCAGGTGCCCTTTCACGATAGCGTCTCGACGTGGCGCGATCCGGACGTGACCCTCATCGCGGGCAGCGTCGACGGGAACGTGGAGTCCGTGCTTACCCGCTGGAAGAGTGGGCGGGTGCCCAACGGCGACATCCCGCGGCTCTTGCAGGTTCTTCAAGGGGTCGACGGGGTCACCCTCGACGGGCGGCCCATCATCGTGCGCGGAAACCCCGTCCTTCCGCGCCTCCGCGTTCAGGACGCCGGCCGTAGCTTCCTCGCAGAGCTGATCGCAGATCCAACGATCGAGCGTCGCTATCGCAACGGCGCGACCATCGCCGCTGGCGAGCTCCGACCCATTGATGACAGCGCTGGCATCGAGCAGTGGCAGCTGCGCGAGCTCTCGCGCGGGCGGGCATTCGACGACGCAAACGTCGCAGATTTACTTGAAATGATTGCGGATTTAGAGCGGCAAATTCCTGTTGATGTGCATACAAAGCGGCTGCCGAGCCACGCCGATGTCGCGCCGCGCTTGATCATCACGACCGACGATCACGGCGGGCAGCTCATGGTCACGGCCCAGATCGTCTATGGTGACCCGGCCTTCGCGCGCGTTATGTCCGGTCGCCTTGAGCTGCTCGGCGACGGGCGCGAGATCCCCCTGCGCGATGAGCTGGCCGAGAGGCGCCTCGCCCAGCGTCTCTATAGCACGCTGAGCCTCGAGTCGGGTAAGCGCGTGTCCTTTGAGGGGATGGAGGCCGTGACCTTCGCGGCGCGTCTGCGCGATTTCGACCCGAGCGGCTCCGGCGCGAAGAACTTTGAGATCCAAGGTCTCGCGCACGAGCGTTTCCAGCTGACGGCGCCGATCGAAGGCGTGGCCAATATTGACGACGAAGGCCGCGCAAGTGTCAGTTTTTCTTCGGACGGCCGTGGCGCCGATATCGCGACGGTGCTCGGCGCGTGGCAGCGTGGCTGGTCGGTCGCGCCGCTCTCCGACGGGCAGTGGGCTCCCCTCCCGACCGACTGGCTCCAGCGTTTTGGGCCGGCGCTCACCAGCCTCTTCGCCGCCAAGGCCCTCGAGGGTGACGGTCAGCCGGCCCCGGTGTCGGCGCTCAGCGACATAAACGCCCTGGCTGAGGCCCTCGACGTGCCTCTACCGCCTCGTTTTGAGCGCCTCCGAGCCCTCATCGGGGACTTCTCGGGTCTTCCCTCCAAGAGGCTCCCTGCGGGCGTCCAGGCGTCGCTCAGGCCCTATCAGAAAATTGGCTACGATTGGCTCTCCTTTCACCGCGAGGCGGGCATGGGGGCCCTCTTGGCCGACGATATGGGCCTCGGTAAGACCCTTCAGGCGCTCGTGTCAGCCCGCGGCCGCACCCTCGTGGTCGCGCCGACGAGCGTGCTGTCCAACTGGCACCGCGAGATCGAAAAATTCCGGCCAAACCTGACCGTCGGCATCTACCACGGCTCGGACCGAGCCCTTCAGGCCGATGTCGACGTCACGATCACGACCTGGGCCCTGCTGCGTCTCGATATCGACATCCTGGCCGAGGTCAAGTGGGATACGACCATCCTCGACGAGAGCCAGACGATGAAGAACCCTGAGTCCCAGGTGGCTCAGGCGGCATATCGTTTGAACTCAAGCTTTCGTATCGCGCTGACGGGCACGCCCCTTGAGAATCGTTTGGAGGACCTCTGGTCGCAGATGCGCTACGTTGAGCCTGGACTCCTGCATGATCTCAAGATGTTCCGCGAACGCTACGTCGATCCCGTCTCTCGCGGGGAGACCCACGTCACGGCGCACCTCCGCGAGAGGATCAAACCCTTTATTCTGCGTCGTCTTAAGCGCGAGGTCGCCCCGGACCTGCCGCCACGCACCGAGCTCGTCGAGCGCTGCGAGCTGCGCCCAGAAGAGCGCAATCTATACGACGCGTTAAAGGCTGCGACCCAGATAGAGGTCGTCGAGGCCCTGTCCTCCGGTGGCGGCGTGATGAAGGCCCTCGAGGCCCTCCTGCGTCTTCGTCAGGCCGCGTGCCATCCGGCTCTGGTGCCGGGGCACTCGGAGGTCACGTCGAGCTCCAAGGTAGAGCAACTGTTGGAGCTCCTCGAGACCCTCGACAGCGAAGGGCACAAGACCCTCGTCTTTTCACAGTGGACGGGCTTTTTGGACCTCGTCGAGCCTCACCTTAAGCGCCAAAAGCTCGCCTTTCTGCGCCTTGATGGTTCGACGCGCGATCGCCAGGCCGTCGTCGACGGCTTTCAGGCCGACGACGGGCCGCCCGTCTTGCTGTTGTCCCTCAAGGCGGGTGGCACGGGTCTTAACCTCACGGCCGCCGATCACGTGATCTTGCTGGACCCGTGGTGGAACCCGGCCGCCGAGGACCAAGCGGCCGACCGCGCGCACCGTATCGGGCAGGATAAGCCCGTGATGGTGCATCGCCTCGTGGCCGCCGACACGGTCGAGGAGCGCATCTTGGCTTTGCAAGAGCGCAAGCGTGACCTAGCGCGCGCGGCTATCGGAGAGGGCGGTGTCGCGATGGGGCGGCTGACGCGCGAAGACCTCTTGGGCCTCCTCGCGGATTGAGAAAACCCCGCGGACATTAAGTCGTTGGCCGCGGGATAGGCGACGTTGAGACCCGGTTCTAGACCGCAGCTCTCTCCCAGCGCTCGTCGACTATCGTGAGCCCGCCGTCGGTGCGGCTCTCGCTTTGAACGAGGCGGAAGTCGACGGGAATGTTGGGGAAGAAGAGGTCACAGCCGTGGTCCCCGGAGATCCGCGTCAGCTCGACCGCGTCGGTCAGGCCCAGCTCGAAGGCCTGCGCGTAGATCTGCGCCCCGCCCACGATCCAGAGGGTCTTGGCGCCGCGCGCCGCCTCTATGCCCTCGTCCCAGGTACCGACGCAGCTGACGCCGGCGTGGTCAAAGGGGCGACGCGTCAGGACGATGTTGCGTCTCTTGCTTAGGGGGCGGTACTTGGGCTCGAGGGAATCCCAGGTGAGGCGGCCCAACAAGACGGCGTTATCGCCATCACCGACGGTCAGGCGCTTAAAGCGCCGGAGGTCAGAAGGCACATGCCAGGGCAGCGCCCCACCCTTGGCGAGGCCGAGGCGCGCGTCGACGGCCGCGATAGCGATGATAGGGGGGCGGTCTAGGGGCTTCGTCATCGTCAGACCGCGATCGGGAAGCGGATGAAGGGGCGGTGCTGGTAGTTTTCTAGCACGATATCGGCCTCTTCAAGGTTGATGCCCGGCCGCCCGTCGGGCTCGAAATCGGGCGCGCGCATGAGCTTTAGGGTCGGCAGGGGCAGGGGCTCGCGGGCCAGCTGTTTTTCGACGCCCTCGATGTGGTTGAGATAGATATGTGCATCACCAAAGGTATGCACGAAGACGCCCGGCTCCAGGCCGGCGGCCGCCGCGAGGAGGTGCTGCAGGAGCGCGTAGCTAGCGATATTAAACGGAACCCCCACGGCCATATCGGCCGAGCGCTGGTAGAGCTGCAGATCGAGGCGTCCCCCAGATACATAGAGCTGAAAGAATGTGTGACACGGCGCGAGGGCCATCTGTGGCAGGGCCTCGACGTTCCACGCGGACACGATGTTGCGCCGGGATGTGATGTCATTTCTTAACAAGTTTAGGGCGTTGCGGATCTGGTCGACGCCGGGGTTATCCGCGCTTTGGCCCCAATAGCGCCACTGATGGCCGTAGATGGGCCCGAGCTCGCCCTCTGGGTCGGCCCAGGCGTCCCAGATCCCGCAGCCGAGGGTCTTGGTATTCGTCTCGCCCCGGAGGAACCAGAGGAGCTCCTTGACGACCGAGGCGAAGATGACCTTCTTCGTCGTGACGAGGGGAAAGCCCTCGCGGAGGTCGAAGCGGGCCTGGAGACCGAAGACCGACAGCGTGCCGACGCCGGTGCGGTCTTCGCGGCGCTCGCCTTTAGTGAGGACGTGGCGGAGGAGATCGAGATAGGCTTGCATGCCTTTGTCCTATCAGAACAAGACGGGCCGGACCAGCGCAGCGGTAACGGTGTTACAGCGCGGCCCGGTGCAACACCCGCAGCTGGCCTACGGGCACGTATGGACCCTCGGGTGAGTGCGTCGCGTGTAAGATGATGATCCAGCGCCGGCTCGCGCCAAGGTTGCAGGTCAATATAGCTCGCTCGTCGCGCGACGGCGGGCTGCATCGCGCAGAGGCGCCGTCGTCGGGAGACCACGCGGTCGCGAGCAGAGACACCCGCTTGGGGTTTGACAGCGCGATGGAGAACTCGGCGTCGCTGACGGTGAGGCGGGTCGGCAGATCGATTGGCGACAGCCCGAATACGGCCGCGGAGGCGGACAGGGCCGTCCCGGCGAGGAGGGCCTCCGCGTCACGGGGGGCGCCAGGCAAGGCCCACATGGGGTCGTCGGGGAGGTGGTCCCAGGTCATCAGCTCGGTGGGGGGGAAGAGCCACGTCGTGCCGTATCCCGCGGAGAACTCATGGGCGATGACTGTGCCGGCGTCGCGCGCGGCGTCGAGGAAGGACCAGGTTCCGTCGAGGGCGACGGCGTTCCAAGCGTGCGGGAAGACCGCGTGCTCGGTGCTAAAGTAGCGGGTCTGGCCGGTCACGGTGATGACCTCATCGCCAGCCGCGTTCCCGAGCGCGGTCACGAGGTTGGCGTAGCCGACGGCGGTGGCGACGCGGGACTTAAAGACGGTCTCGGCGCGCTGATCGGAGGTCGGCTGACCCGTGAGTAATGATTTGACGTCAAATATTAGGTGCTGGATCGCGAAGTCGTGATAGGCGCGGGCCCGCTGTTTGGGGTCGGGCTCTTTCGCGCGGATGAGGGCGGCCACCTCAGCGATCGACCCGGTGCGGCTCTCGGTGAGGCCGCTGACGATGGGGTGAGGGGTCGGTGGCAGTGGCCAGCCGCCGGTCTCGCTGAGTCTCGGGGCGGGTAAGGGGTCGGTCGGTGCAGCCGTCGCCGACCTCGCGACGACGGGTTCGATCGTGATCGGAGCTTGCCCGGTTGGTCCGAAGGTGTGGTCGAGCTTCAGGGCGACGGTCGCCAGCCCGGACCGGAGGTCTGCGGCGAAGGGGGTCTCGGCGCCGTCGAGGAACCAGTCGCCGCGCCCGGCGATCGCGGTCGTCATCGTGCGGTTCATACCGAACAGCATGATGGCCAAAAAAATCAGTGAAATTGAAAGGATCCGGAGGCGGATCCGGTCGGCCCGCGACATCACCCGCTCGGGGGGATTTTCCCGTTGGCGGTAGCGGCCCTCCGACCAGACGTCCCATACGAGGGGGAGCACGACGACGAGGCCGATCGCGACGCCCATCGAGGCGCCTCGCCCCAAGCCTTGTCTGAGCGCGAGTGTCGCGGTGAGCCAGAAGGCCGTCACCGGGATGGCGAGCGCCATGAGGCCAAGGCAGAGACGCAGCGCGATCGAGAGGGGACCACGCGGCGGCGTTGCTCGGGGAGGAGGTATTTGGATTCGAGGCGCCATCGTCGAGCGAGCTTGCCACACGGCGGGGAAGTGTCCAGACTTTGACCCATCTCGCACTTGTGGAGCCGCCCGTGGAGCTTGCCGCCTTTTCAGCCGCCCTGAGGCGGCGACTTGAACCAGAGGGTCTCGACTACCAGCTGACCGGCCTCGTTGGCGCTTACAACGACGCTGTTCCCGCGCAATATGCCCTGCCAAATCTCGGCTCGGCGACGCACGCAGTGATCGTGATCGGCCACGGCAAAGAGGTATGGGCGCCCTTCACAGAGGCGCTGCGCGCTGATCCCGCTCTGCGCGCTTCCACCGATCCTTTTGATCGTTGGACCTCCGAGCGAATCGACGCGGCCGTCCGCGCCCTGGTCCCAGCCGGGACGGCCTACGCCTTGCGCTTCGTATGGCAAGGGCCCCCACGCATGGTCGCCATGCAGAAGCTCGCCGTGAGCACGGGGCTCGTCACTTTGGGTCCGGCCGGCTTGGTGATCGACGTGGTTCGCGGCCCCTGGATCGCGTTTCGCGCGGCCCTCGTCGTGGCGCTCGAGAACAAGGTCGCCCCACCGCCGCCTCTATCACCATGCGACAGCTGTCAGGCCAAGCCATGCATAGAGGCCCTCGCACGCGCCCAGGCGCAGCCGAGCTCGACACCGCACGCGGAGCGCGATGCCATCGGTCACGACGTGCACGTGCAGCCGCAGTGGCGTCTCTGGCTCGGTGTTCGTGATGCTTGCCCCGTGGGGCGGGACGCGCGATACAGCGACGCCCAGATTCGATATCATTATGCTCGTGACCCCCGCGCGCTAGACGAGGAAACCTGAACGTGTCGACACCCTTACGCCTAGTCAACATCAACGCTTGGATCGGCAGCATCCCCCGGGGTCTGCTCGGGCTCGCCAGCCTCGAGCCCAATGGACACAAGGAGGCCCGCGAGGCCGCCTTGGTCGAAGAGATGTTGGTCCTTCGGCCTGACGTCATCTGTATGCAGGAGTGTCTGCCCCTGCCGAGTTTCGCGACGTCCGTGGCCGAACGGCTGGGTTACGATGTCGTCTACCGCGTGTGCAACGGGGGCTTTCGGCTCTTTCGGCTAGGGCTCCCTTTTGGGGTTCAGGCAGGCGAGGGGCTCGCGATCTTAGCGCGCAAAGAGCTCGGCATGAAGCGCGTCGGGACCAAGAAGCTCTCGGGGATGGGCAGCGTCAATCGTTTCTGGAGCCTGCAGCTCGGTCCCGTGCGTTACGCCATCGCCGTCCGCGTCGAGCTCGACGGACGCGAGGCGATCGTCGTAAATACTCATATTCGCTATGGTTTCCCCAACCGGGCGACCTTCCTCAAGGCGTGGGAGGAGCTCTACGCGGCCGGGCACGTGAAGTCGCCCGTCCCTGCGAGCTGGATCGTGCGCCTCGCGCGCTCGAATCGGCGCGTGCGTGACAAGGAGCTCAAACGTCTTGGCCATTGGCTGCTCAAGTTGCGCCAAAAGAATAATGGGGCGCCGGTGATCGTCGGCGCGGACTTTAATGTTGACCCCAACACACCGCAGATGACCAGTTTTTTAGCCGCAACGGGCTACACAAACCTCCTGCCGGCTTTTCATCCGGGCGTGCTCACATGGGACCCCGTGAACAACACGAATTCCCAGCTCGGGCTCTCGCCGACGTGGCCCGACGGCGGTACGAAGGGCCTCATTATGCTGCTGATGAGCTACCTCGACAGCATCCCACAGTGCCCCGATCACATCTTGGCCTCCCCAGGTCTCGAAGCCCTTGACGTCGACCTGTGCTGCAACGTGCCGCTAGACGGTGTCTTTCCGTCCGATCACTATGGGATCCGCGCCGATTTTCGCATCTAGAGGTCGGTAATCACGGGCGCGGGGCCGCTTGACCGCACGCAACAATCGCTTGGGCAGCGCAGAGAGCGCGGCCGCCGTGAGGAAGTCGCCGACCCCGAGGGCCAGGGCCTCGGCCATCAGCTCGAAGTCATCATCAGAGCCGATGGCGACAACATGTGGTGCGCTTGGGTGGGCGAGCGCCGCACGCAACATCACGAGCCCGTCGCTGCGCGCCAGTCCCCGCATCTCGACAATCAAGACAGGCGTCTCAATCGCCTCGGGCAGGGCGTTGACCTCCAACGTACCCAGCCCGTGGTGTCCAAGCGTCGCAGCCAAGGAATCACTGAAGCTCTTCAAGTCCAGGGTCTGCCAAATGGTTGCAATTGCAGAGTTTGCGTCGGGGGCCGTCGGGATCTTGTCACGCCCAGGTCGCACAGCATCCCTCGTGACGGGCACGACCAGCGCGCCGCGCTCTTTACGTGTGCGCCCCGCCTCGATCGCGCCGTTGCGTTGACCTGCCTCGGATGTGAGCGCGGACTTCAAGAGCCGTCCAAGGGTGTCGGCATTCGCGGGGCGAAGGTCCGGCTTCTTTTCAAGGCAACGCATGACGATTCGCTCGAGCGCCTCTGGGACGACGCCCGGGACGAGGAGTGAGAGCGGGATGGGCTTATCGTAGATCTGTTTCTGCAAGGTCACGAAGGCGTTCTCACCGACGTGCGGCTGCTGGCCCGCCAGCAACTCGTAGAGCACACATCCGATCGCGTAGAGGTCCGCCCGCCCATCGAGGGTCCGATTTAGGGCCTGCTCGGGCGCCATGTACGCCGGCGTGCCAGCCACGGTCCCCTCGCGGGTCAGCCGGGTCGCCTCTTCGCCAAGCACGAACGCCAAACCGAAATCCACGACCTTCACGAGTGTTGAGCCATCACGGTCGCGCGCTAGGAGGATATTCTCGGGTTTGAGGTCCCGATGCAGTAGGTCAACTCTATGTGCGGCGTCCAGCACGGAACAGAGTTGAATTCCAATCGTCTGGACCTCGTCGGGTGGCAGGCAGTAGCGCACCTGCAGGACGTCCGCTAGCGACTGACCATCGACGTACTCCATCGCGATATAGAGGCGATTTTGCCACGAGCCGTAGTCGAAGACGGTCGCACACCCAGGGTGGTTCAAGCGGCTCGTCGCGCGCGCTTCCCGGTCGAAACGCTCGGCCATGTCGGCCCGGTGGCTCAGGTGTGGGTGCAGCATCTTGACGGCCACCATGCGGTCGAGCTTGGGCTGTCTCGCTAGCCACACACGGCCGATGCCGCCCTCGCCAATCAAGCGCTCCACGACGAAACGGTCGGCCACGACCGCGCCGACTAAGTCGTCGTCAATGCTATCCAAGCCGAGGCCTCCATCGGCAGCCACGGCTGGTTTGGAGGACCTCTTGGTTCGCTTCGTTGGGTTCGGCGGTGGCGTCATCAGACTCTTTCGTCGAGCAGCGCATGCACCTCAATGGTGGCGGCGCGTCCCGTCAAGGTGTGTTGGCCAATATGTCGCAATTCAAAGCCTCCTTCAAGGGCTTCGCGCGTCGAGCCTGTCACGAGGATCTGCCCCGGCGCCGCAAGCCTCTCAAGTCGAGCGCCCACATTGATAGCGTCGCCGATCGCCGTGTAGTCCATGCGTCTCTCGGAGCCGATGTTTCCGATGACGGCGCGCCCCGAATGGATGGCCATCCCGAGCTCAATGGGGCGGCCAAATTGCTTCTGCCACCGCGGATTTGCGGTCTCAAGCCAGTCGCGAATCTGGAGCGCGGCCGCGGCAGCTCGTTGAGGTCCGTCGGGCTGGGCTGTGGGGGCCCCCCACAGGGCCATGGCGCAGTCGCCGATGAACTTGTCGATGATGCCGCCGTGTTGAAAGACGATCTCACTAATAATCGTAAACAGCTCGTTGAGGAGGCGGACCACCTCCTCCGGCGCGAACGTCTCGGCGATGCCGGTAAAGCCGACCACATCGGCGAAGAGCACGGTGACGTCGGCCTCTTCGCCTCCGAGCTTTAGGCCTAGCTCGCCTCCGACCACCTTCTCGACGACCTCGGGGGCCAAAAAGCGCGACAGGTTCTCTCGGGCCCGCGTCTCGCTTACGAGGCGGTCGCGGTAGTCCCCAAGGGACTGAGCCATTTCATTGAAGGCGATGGCGGAGTCCGCGATCTCATCACGGCGTTTCAAGAGGGCCGCGGGGATCCGCGCGGCGAAGTCGCCGTCGGCCACTTTCCGCGCGTTTTCAGCGATGGCGACGACTGGGCCGGCGATCTGACGGCCCGTCGCGAGGGCGATGAGGATCACGAGGAACATCGCGAACAATGCGACCCAGAGGGCCGTCTCCCACGTGGCCGCGACTGGCGCATACGCCACGTCCTGTTCTTCCTCGACGAAGGCGGCCCAGCCGAGCTCCGGGAGGGGCACGATTACCCCGATCATCGCTGTCCCAGCGCGCGTCTCATAGTCGACGGCCCAGGCGAGATCACGCCGGAATGGTCGGTCTTCGTTCACGACTGATGAGATCGCGGGCAGGTCAGAGAGGTCATCCGGGTTCGCCGCGTTCGGACCGGGCGCGCCCGCAATCCGCTGGAAGCGTTCGTCCATCAGCCTCAGGTGTTCGTAGCCCGCACCGAAGTGGCGGAATGAGAGCTGGCGGAAGAACCCATCGAGGGGCCCGAGATCAATGTATACTCTAAGGAAACCAAGTGGTTCACCGTCCGACTTGAAGAGGCGCAGGATCAGCGGCAAGGAGACGACGCCATCGGTGCGGTTTATCCCGCCGAAGTGCTCCTTGTCCGTCCCTAATATCGTCATGATATCCGGGGCGATGGTGCTCCCTTCGTCCGTATGGGGGACCTCGCCAAGCCGGAGGACCTCGGCCCCCTCAAGGTTGTGGATCGACAACGCAGCCACTGTGGCGAATGACGGCAAGCGGTGCCGCAGGAGGCGCTCACGATCGGTTGGCGAGGTCTCGTGGTCCGACAAGATCGCCGCGATGGATCTCGCCTCACCTTTGCCACGCGCCAGCATGCTGCGCACCTCGGTGAGGGCCACGTCGGCGGTGGCCAGGTGGTAGGACTTAATGCTCTCGCTGAGCCGCTCGGCGCTGTGGCGCGTGATCTGCCAGCTCGCGAAGAGCAGCGGGACCAGCGCCACGGCGACCAAGATCAGCGCCATTCTCTGCCAAAGTTTCAAGGCGTTTGGCCGCCGTTCACGAAGTCCAACGTGAGGCGACCTGACATCGCGCCGAGATCTGCGCGCGTGTCCGCACCGATTCCAAACCCGAACGCTGCACCGATCCGCAGCCAGCTCGTCGCGCTGACGCCAACGCCGATGCCCGCTGTGTTCCAGATGTGCCCGGCGCGTCCCTGGCGGTCGCCCCCAACCGTCAGCGGCGCGGCAAACTGCCATGACGCGCTGAGCTGCAGCGCGGTGAGGGGGGCCCATGTCAAGATCGCCGCCGTGGTCGAGCGGACCTCGTGACCAGCTTCGCCGAGGGCCGCCGTGGCTAGGACGAGTTGACCGAGATCGACAGTCCACTGGCGAGTCGGTTTCCACCTGAGGGTCGCCCCCAACTCGCCCCCGGCGTGCCGTGGGATAGAGCCGCGCCCGAGGCCGATCATTAGGCGTCCGGACGGAATCAGCGCTAGAGCGGACATCAACGCGACCTTGCCGCGCGCGCCCACCCACAGGTCGCCGACCTGCGCGCTCGGAGCGATGTCGGCCTCGGCTCCGTCGAAGAAGACCTCTTGCCCGACAAAGGTCGCCTCGATCGCTAGCGCGCCGCCGAGGGCGACTATGTCACCTGACAACGAGAGCTCTGCGAGGGTCGATGTTGACGAACGGGTCAGGATGGATGAGTTGAGTTGAAATGATATAGCGCCGATCCCACGTCGCATCGGTGTATGACCACCACGGCGCCAGGAGCCGGGCAACGGCGCCAGGTCCGAATCGGGGGGGATATAGCTCGCGGCCGGATGGGAGGCAGCCAGAGTCCCTTCATAGAGCACGCCACCAGCCCATGCGATGCGAAGCTGTGTCGGGGCCGCCGTGTCTCGCGCCGGCAGCATGAAGCGGGCCTCGGACCCGGTGTCGTCCATCGTGAAGGACAGCGTGTCACCACTCGACGTCGTGACCTTGAGGCCAGGAATTGACGCATTTTCCCCATCGGGACCACGCATCTTCATTGTCATCTGTACAGGCTGAGCGTCTCCACCCGGCCAGGCCTTGGGCCACTGCGAATACGTGATCGCCGGTTCGACGACGTCTACCTCGAATGAGGTCGAGCCCTTGTCCTCATCGCGCGACAGAGTCTCGATTGTGTGGCGCCCGGGCTTGTAGATAAAGATCGTGCGGCCTTCTTGAGGATCGTCAGCTTGGGGCCCAGCTGCGAGGCGGATTTTCAGTTGATCTGCAACATTTTCCGGGAGCGAGAACTTCGCGAATCCAACCGCACGCATCGTGCCGTCGGCCAGCATATTCGGTGCCTTAGGGCTCTCGAGGCGCGTCACCACCACGCGAATAGGGGCGCCGCCGAGGCCCTCGAGGCCGCTACTCGTCCGAGCCGCGACACGAACCCACCAGGTCCCGATCTCTAGTGCCTCAAGACGCAATCCGGTCACCGTCTTGTCCACAATCGCGTCGTAGGTCAGAGCTTTGAAGGCCTCGTCGGCAGCGACCTCGACCCGGTAGGCGCCGGCTGCGGCGACAGGGTTCCACTCGGCCTCAAGACGCCCTCGGCCATCTGTGGCCCCTGGGGGAACGACGACGATGACCGATCGCCCGGTGCCTGCGAGCCAGGTCGGGCTCTCGGGCAGGGGCCGCGGCTTCTCGGGCTTTTTGCCCTTCTCGACCACCGTGCCAAAGCGCTCTGGGACCGCGACGACCTCATTGTTGCCGGTGACAGTTGCTTTACCAATCATTGCCGAGACCGCGGTCACGGCCGTGTCGACCTGGACCTGAATCGCCAGCCCGAGGATCCCCACGCTCCCCGATGGTGTCTTCACCGCGATGGGCGTCCTCGCCGCGCCGTCGCCGCCCTCCAGCGCGGCGAGGCCCGCGACCACGGTGCCCGCCTCGACCGTGATCTCGCGGCCCGGGTTCCCGCTGGTGCGAGCAGTGGTGGCTGAGGCGCCGTAGATCACGAGCAGGGCCTTTTCGCGCATCTTCAGATCGGAGTCATCTTCGAAGACGATGCGCGCGGCCGACTCATCGCCGGTCGCCACCCGATAGAGCCGCCACAGGCTCATCTGCTCGCGCGCCTCAAGCCAATCGACGGCCCTTGGTGGCCGCGCCCGAACGTCCTTGTGAAGCCAGCCCATGCGCGCCTCAGGACCGGCATCGACGAGCGGCAACTTGAGCTTCTGACCTGGTGTCAGCAGGAAGGGGCCGGCGCCTTTGAAAGCATTGTACTCATATATTATCTTGTAATACTCGCCGCGCCCATAGAATTCCTCGGCGATGCTCCAGGCCGAGTCACCTGCGCGGACCGTGTAGATCTTGACCGGAGCGTTCGCGGGTATGCGCGGCGGGGCGCTGCGGGAAGGCGTGTTTTTGGCGCCCACGAGGGCCGTCGCGATCATGCACGCGAGGAGTGTGCGCCCGAGGTTCGTCGTGAGGCGCTTCATCGGCGGCCTCCCGCCGGGGTTCGTCGCCCTTCGAGGTCTTTGTCGATCCGGAAGACGACCCGTCGGTTTCGTGCCTTGCCGGCGGCGTTGTTGTTTGACGCGACCGGTCTAGTGGCACCGTAACCGCGCGCCACGAGGCGTTCGGGGGCCACGCCCTCGGCGACTAGGAAGGCCCGGACCGCCGCGGCGCGTCGCTCGGAGAGATCGACATTGAACTCCCTGTCGCCCCGATCATCCGTGTGGCCTTCAATTACGAGCCGTCCGAGGCGGGTGCGTCCCTGAAAGAAGAGCGCGAACTTTTCGAGTTGGGGCTTCGCGGCGTCTTTGAGTTGGTCGCTGCCAGACTGAAAGGCGATCTCGCCGAGGTCAAACGCGTCATCAACGGCATCAAAAGTGGGCCCTGCGTCCACGCTATCGGCCTCGGGGCAGCCATCGTCGTCCGCGACGCCGTTGAATGTCTCTGGCTCAAGGGGACATTGGTCTTGCGTGTCGGGGATCGTGTCCTGATCGTTGTCGAGGTCAGGACAACCATCATCGTCTTCAAAACTATCAATATCTTCGGCCTGTTCGGGGCACTTGTCGGCCTTGCCGCGGACCCCATCGCCGTCAGCGTCGGGGTCCGCGGCGAGGGAATCTGCGAAGCTCGAGGCGTCGATAGGGGCAGGTGCCTCGAATGCGGCGACTTTGCGCGATAGGGCCTGCTCGGGTGTCTGCAATGCCAGCTCGAGAGGCGTCAGCGGTCTAGCTGGCTCAAGATCGGGAGTTGGGGGCCGCGAAGTGTTGGCTGCGACCGGCGCCTGCAGCGGTCTGAGGCCAGGCGGGCTCCATTGCAGGCCCAACCCGACGTGAAAATCCGGTGCGCCGAGACCAGTCGTCAGGCCCGCGCCCCAAAAGGGGCGGACTTCGAAGCCGAGGCCGACGTCAATAAGGAGCCCGACCCTGCCCTCAATGGCGTAGGTCCGGGCTGCGATGCTGGTTGAGCGGTCGGAGGATCCGGCGACCCCGTCGAGCTCGGCGGTTAAGCCAATGCGGCGGTGCAGGGGCACGCGGCCTGCGAGGCCCCAACGAAGATCGGAACCAATGACGGACCCGGGTAGCGCGAGGGTCGGGCGGAAGCGACGCTTGACTGAGAAGGCGATCCGGAAACCGTCCCGCGACTGAAAATGCCACATGAGGCCGAAATGACCGGTGATCTTGCCCGAGCCCGTCCATCCAGACACCGACCCGGACGGGAAACCAAGTCCTGCCGCGATGCCAAAGCCGAACCCTTCGTCGTCAGCGCCGGCGATCCGGGCGCGCAGGTTGAGGTTTACGTCACCAGCGACGATCCCGCCGGCGAGATCCGGGCCCTGTGTCATGAAAAACGGCACAACGAGCGACAGGGCGCCAATCGAATACAGGTTGAGGCCGGCCGCGACCGTCGACACCAAGCGCCCGTCAATGACCGGGTCTCGTCCGATGACCGCGCTGTCCTCCTTGGGTCCGGACCGCGTGACGGCGACGAATTCATCATCCGCGTAATCCATCATCAGGCCGAACCACGGCACCAAGCCGTCACCAAGCAGACCTGTCCAAGGGACCCCGAGGAAACTGTGGGGCGCCAGTTCAGGCTGGAGGAGACGAAAATCACGCGCACCGGCACTCGATGTGAGGCTGACGATGGCGTACACTGTAAGGATTCGACGGATTCGTATCATGGTACCCAAAACCTAGACGATCCGGTTGGGCTTGTTAAGGCTTGACTCGACCTTTATTTAAGAGAACATTGTTGTCCGTTGGTCAACTACTCTAAGGCCGCGAGTTTAATCCGTACTTCTCGGACGGTTCCCTCGCGGCTAACCCCCAGAACGATATCATCTCCGACCTCTTTGCTGTCGAGTGCCTTTAAAAGATCGTTTGGCTCGCGAATCTCCGACCCATCCACCGTGACGATCACGTCGCCGAGGCGCGCGCTGCCCGACCGCTCCATCCGAAGTCCATCAAGACCCGCGTTGGCAGCCGGCGATCCCGGCTGCACGCCACGCACGACCGCGCCGTGGGTGCCGAGACGCCGCGCCATCTCGGCGTTGGCCAAGAACACACCGAGTCCCGGACGCGCCACGCGCCCATGCGCGATGAGCTGCGGGACCACTCGCGAGACCGTGTCGACGGGGACCGCGAACCCGATGCCGGCCGATGAGCCGGAGGGGCTGCGGATGGCGGTGTTGACGCCGATGAGCCGTCCCTGAGAGTCGATCAGCGGTCCCCCGGAGTTCCCGGGGTTGATGGCCGCGTCGGTTTGGACCACGCCGTAGATCTTTCTGCCGGAGATCGACTCCATCTCGCGGTCCAGCGCGCTGATGACGCCTGTTGTGAGGGTCTGATCGAGACCGAAGGGGTTGCCGATCGCGATCACGAACTGCCCCACCTTGAGGCTCTTGCTCTGGCCGACAGCGATGGGGGCGAGCTTCTCACTTGGGACGTGAATCTTGAGCACCGCCAAGTCCGCGTCCGGCGCGGCCCCGACGAGGCGCGCGGGCCACTCGGTGCCGTCGGACAGGGTGACGGTGGCCTCGCTGGCCTCCGCGATCACATGAAAATTCGTCACGATATGACCCTCGGCATCCCACACAAAGCCCGAGCCGGCGCCGGACGGTCCGCTTGATGGATAGCCGCGTCGGGCGCCCCGAGCGCGGGTCGTGATGTACGCGACCGACGGCGCCGCGCGCTCGAACAGCCTGATCGTGTGAGCCTCTGCGGTCAGGAGCTCGCTCTCGATGATCGGCGCCGCCGAGATCTCCGGCTGTACAGTCCCTGCGGGGCTCTCCACCAAAGAGGCTGCCTCTTGCGCGGCTGCCGTGGGTTGGGAAGGTCCTGCCCCACCGAGGGACGCCGCGGTGGCCGCGCGAGGGCCACCCTCTGCCGCCTGGGAGTCGCTTTGGGCGGGCGGGGTCGCGTGCGTCAGCACGATCCAACTGAGGAGGGCCACGTTGGTGAGGGTCAGCGCGACGACGGCGACCTTTATAAGGCTATTGCGTGCGGACATGGAAGGCTCCTTGAACGGACGAGTCGGTCTATGCTTGTCGGGGGACCGAGATAGTGGGATAGGGAACACCACAACGCCGCTCGTCTATGCCCGACCACGCCTCACTTGAGCGATCCGGCTGCGTAGGCGAAAAGACCTTGCTAGGGCGCCGGGATTCGAGTACATCCCTGCGCCCAGCGACCGTAAACGGAGATACATCGTGGCCAAGACCAGCAAAATCGTTCGGAACAATCAGCGCAAGAAACTCGTCGCCAAGTACGCCGCCAAGCGTGCCGAGCTTAAGGAGATCCTCCGTAAGCCCACGACCAGCGATGCAGATCGTACTCTGGCGCGTCACGCGCTTCAGTCCATCCCCCTCAACGCGCTTCCCTGCCGCATCCGCAATCGCTGCGCGCTGACGGGTCGCCCGCATGGCTACTATCGCAAGTTCGGCCTCAGCCGTATCGCGCTCCGTGATCTCGCCTCGATGGGTGAACTCCCGGGCGTGACCAAGGCGTCCTGGTAACATCGGATTCGCGGTCGCTGCTCTCACGCGAAGAGACTCAAAGCCCTTGATATCGATAAGATATCGAGGGCTTTTTGCGTTCGTTCGACGGAGGCCGATTTGTGGGTCCCGTGCGCGAACTCGCCTCGAACGACAGGCCCCTCAGCGCGGCGTGACCTCGATCGCGTAGTTGAACCCGAGCCCGCCGCCACCCTCCCAATCGCCGACCGCGAAGATGTACTCGACGTCGTCCGCGGTGCATTTCGGGCCGTTGCAGTTGCCCGCGAAGCACTCGGCCTCGGGGACGCAGGGGCGAAACGCGCTCCGATCAAGGCTCACGAAGCCGCGGTTGCCACCATCGTCTGCCATGCGGTGCCATTCTAGCGCGCCCAGCATCGTCTTGATGCCACCGGCGAACAATACGAACTCTGGGTGGGTGTTGCCCTCCTCGGCGATGCGCACCGTGAAATCCGCGAGGCCACTCGCCGTGAAGCGGTAGTAGCGCGTGACCCCGGTGGTCGCGAAGGTCTCGCCGCTGAGGTTGAGCGGGCCGCCTAGCCGGCCTAGCTCAATCGGCGCGAATGGCGTCGCTCTCACGCGCATGAGCCAGCCGTAGCTGTCTCCACCGACCCAGCTCGCAGGCACCTGGCCACCCTCAGCCCACGCGTCGGCGTTATTCGTGTCCTCAACCACGACGTAGATCGGGAGGTCCTGAAGCCAGGGGAAGGCGATCGTCGTGCGCGCGCAGTCATTGTGGTTCAAATCATTTCTATTGAAGGTCCGGATGACGAAACCATCCGTGACGTATACGAGGGGATCGACCATCGACATGGTCGCCGATCGTTGGATCGCGAACTCCAAGACCGTCCGGACCGGGGCTAACACGGACACGACGTCCGTATCTGGTCCCGGCACGCCGTCGTATACGTGGCTATTCGCGTCGATTCGGCCAAGGACGGCGGTATAGGCGTCGGTCGTCAAGTTCAGAGATATCCCAAGGTCCGACGCCGCCCGGTCACAGCCGACGACGCAGTCCCCAAAGTCGTCGCCGGGTCGCTCAGACAGGACGTTCTCGCCCGCACCACCGAGCGCGAGCCCGCAGAGATCGGGGGTAGGGTTGGGCCCCACGTCGGTCTCGACCGTATCCCGGGCGATCGCCGTGTCGGATTGGGGCTGGCCGTCGCCGCCCACGAGAACGTCGTCAGGGCCGTCTATGACATCGGCGTCGGTCGCCTCGCCTGGGACGCAGACGAACGCCAGATCCGATGAGCCAGCCGCGATGCCCCGGCACTGCCAGCCGCTCGGGCAGGACTCGACGCAGTGGGTCGAGCATGCGAATCCGTCTGGGGCCACGACGCAATAGCCGCTCAGGCAGTCGGTGTTCTCGGCGCAGGGCCGGCCAAAATCGGCAGGCAGACCGGTCCCCGCGGCGCTATCGTCGCTCACGTCGAATGAGATAACCTCAGGGCCGTCTGGGGTCTGGGCCTCCTTGGTCTCGTCGCCGTGGCACCCAGCCGCACCCAAGCCGACGGCCAAGCAGAACCACGCTGGGGTCGAGCGCAAAATGTCTTGTCGTCGTTTGATCTCGGTCACGATCCCGCTCCTCAGGTCTTTTGCGAGCATACGAGGGCAGGGCGCTTGATGGTAGCACCCAGGCCGTGTTCCCTCAGATGCCGAAGTCGATGTCCTTGAAAAACCGTTCGATTTCGCGAAGGTATCCGCCGCGATCGAGGTGCAGGACGTGGCTGCCCGGAAACCAATGCAGGCGCGGGCGCCCCCAGTGGTCCCACAAAAGACGCGAGTGGGTCGGTGGCGCCAAGCGGTCGCCGACCCCGCCGATGACCATGAGGCGATTGCGCGGAAGGATAGGCGCCCAAGTCAGCGGGCAGCTGACCGCGATGAGCCGCCTCGCCTCGACAATAGACAGCTTCGTCGCCTTCAAGACGGCGCGGATGATGGTGCCCATGGGCTCCCAATCCAGGACAATATCGGCGAGCGAGGCCACCGGAACGTTTGGAATTGCAAACTTTAGCCGAGGCTCGACCGAGGCCAAGAGGGCCGTCGTAAAGCCGCCCAGCGAGATCCCGGTGACACCCAGCGACGTCACACCGCGCTGGGTCTCAAGGTAGTCCATCATGGTCCGGAAATCGTATACGGCCTGGCCGAAGGCCTCGTTGATGCGCGACAGCCCACCCGCGAAGAACCCGTGGCCCGAAAACGGCGAGAATCGAGTCTGACGGCGACCATGAAACGGTAGATTGAAGAGCGCGACGTCGAGGCCGAGCTTTTCATAGAGCCAGGGCAGGGCGAAAAACCATTGGTTTAGCGCATACCCCTCCGCGCCGAAACCGTGGATCGCGATGACCGTCGGGCGAGGTCCGCGGTTGTGGCGCCAGTAGCGGACGTGGGCGAAGCGGTTCTGTTTGTGCGAGAGGTAGTTTTTGCGGATGCTGGGCAGCTTCGGCACAAAAGCGCTCTCAAAACGGATGCTTTCGCATGTGCCGTCGGCCGGGCGGAAGCTGGTCTCGCGGGTGGGTTTGACCCGCAAAGGCGGAATGGGCCCAGGCCTCTCGAAGAAGCGCCCCGGGTCCCCGCCAGTGACAAACTTATGATAAAATTCGCCGTCCTTCCGGGCTTGGCGGAGGGCGAATGGGTTGAACCCGATCGGGGCCGCGAGCGTCGACAGGGCCAGCGCTGCGCCCGTCCGAATCAGCACGTCGATCGCCGCTGTGGATTGGACGCGCACCTGATCGCCCATCGCCAGATCGAAGGTCTCAGAGCGCTCGTAGAAGTCGGGCGCGAGGTGCTCCCACCAGGCCTCTCGGGGCATCGACGACGGCGCCTCGATACAAGTCGCGTGCGCGATGTTAGACACGACGTTGCCGCGTTGCCACAGGGGCGCCGAGCCCGACTCTAGATCGGGTTCGGACGGCGCGGTCGGTTTACGAAATGAGGTCATGGGCGACTCCGCTGGCGCGGGGGAGACAAGAGGGCTTACGCGTCGTGGGGCAGGCCGCTCTTCGGAGGTCGGAAGTACGCCAGCGGCGTGTACAGCGAGAGGTTACTCACGCGCGAGAAGTAGATGTCGGCGTAACGCTCGATCTGGCGGGCGATGTGGCTCTTGTCGATACCCGTTCGCATGATCGAGCCCCACTGTGGATGCGGGTGGCGCGAGGCCTCCTCGGCCATGGGGGCGATGATCGCGTCGAGGTAGGAGAGCTGTCTTTTTAGCCCGCTGATCGCGCTATCGCGCTCCTCTCGGCGTTCGGGCGTGTCGGTCATGCGTCCGAACTCACAACGTTGCTGCTCCAATCGTAGCAGCGACAGCTCGAACTCGGCTGCGGTCTTTTCCTGCATCTTCTCGCCGAGGATCTTCTCCGTCGCCGCGAAGTCATCGAGGGCCGCGATGTCTCCCTCAAGCTCGCGGAGCACGAGCGCGGTGCGCCAGCGCACGGTGCGTTTGGATGCGTGGACGTCCGCGAAGATGTGGTCGCCGACATAGAGGATGTCCTGGCCTCTTAGCGCGAGCGCCCTCTCTACCGCGGCGGCCGAGCCCCCAAAATAGAAGTGGCCGGTCTCGACGATGGGGTTCTCCGCGGGCCCGAGGGGGCGCAGGTTGCCGCTGGCGTCGATGACCTCGTACATGGGGTTTTTGCCGAGGAAGAAGTCGGGTTTGCGCGCTTGCACCACGACGAGGTCGAAGAGATCGCTCCAGCGACCGGGGTATTTTAGTTGGTCCTCAATGTACCACCGCATCATGTTGTCGGTGTATGACCACTCGCTATTGGTGATGAGGATCAGCTTCTTTCCGGAATCGCGCTGGTCGATGAGCGTCGTGAGCAGCTCGGGATCGACATCCACAAAAGAGGCGGGTGCGGCGATGATCTCTTCTTTGAGTTCGCCCTCGATGTGGGTCATGTCGAGCGCGCGCTGGACCTCTTGATAGAGCTCGCGATAGCCAATCGCCGGGGGAAGCAGCCGCTGATCGAGGAGATCGACGCATTGGGCGAACAGGCATCCGATGGAGATCGAGAAGAGAGTGTTTAGAAACTCCCAGCGCGTGTCGCGGAGGTCCACGATCGTGCGGCTATACTCCTCGCGTAATAGGCTATAATCAAGGGGCTTTGTGCCGTGGGCTGCGACCTTGACGTACCCAAAGCGATCGCTCTTGACGAGGTTGCCGAGCTCGGTGTCGATGATGAGCGCGCGGGTGACCAGCTCGGGCTCGAAGATGAGGTCGGCCACAGGCCATCCCCGGGCTAAAAGACGGTCGCGGGTGCGCTCGTAGGCCCGCCGTTCCCACACGTCCACGTGATAGTGGATCAGCGTGTAGTCCATGTCGTAGCCAATCGCCTTGATGCTACGGAGGTGTAGTGTGCGGTTGCAGAAGACGCCGCGGGTTCTGGGAGGTATGTTTGATTGCCGCATAGGCTGCGGAGTCTATGACAGCTTCGGCCCATGTGCGAATACCTTCGCATGTCCCCACCCGGAGAGTCCCCATGACCACGCTCGTCCTTAACATTCGCGGCATGCATTGCGGTGGCTGCGCTCAGCGCCTCACCCGCATTCTCACCCACCAGCCCAACGTCGCCGAGGCCGCGCTCGACTTTCAGGGGGGGCGCGCGGTCCTCACGCTGTCTGGCGCCGCCGACCTCGCCGCCTATGAGACCGCGATCGAGAACGCCGGCTTCGTCTATGCCGGGGTCG